>OJDW01000344.1_pt1 | contig 9321 bp, 10 predicted proteins | sample 1593131 | NCBI WGS metagenome assembly OJDW01 (sample SAMN05416874, study PRJEB24817) | seawater metagenome | isolation source: Sea water | place: Canada:Atlantic | collected 2013-11 | reverse complement strand
ACACGTAAGGAGTCGTCGGCAGCGTCAGATGTGTATAAGAGACAGCGACCGGACCGCGCCCATCCGCCCGCGCGATTTCCATCGACGTTATCCCCAGCAGATAGCAAAACGGCGCGTGGATCGAGATGATCGCGAAGTTCGCCGCCAACGACTCCGTACCGTAGGCCCGCTCCATGATCGGCAGGCCCAGCAGGACGGAGTTCGAGAAGAGAGCGCCGAAACCGATCGCCACTGCCTCACCCGGGCGGCGCCGGAAAATCAGCCGCGCCCCCAGAATGCCGAGCACGAAACAGGTGCTTGCACCCACGTAGAAGCTGACCAGCAACCTGATATCGAACACCGCCCCCAGATCCAGACGGGCAAGTGCGGCGAACAGCAGGCAGGGGATCGCGAACCCTTGCGTGAACACCATCAAACCGTCTGCACCTGAATCGCTGAACAGTTTCAGCCGCGTCGCGATGTAGCCTGCCCCGATCACCAGAAAGACCGGAATGACGATCTGGATCAGTCCCAGCATGGGAACTCGATCCGGGCGCGGCTACAGGTCATATTCGATCTTCATCCCGTCATAGGCCGCCGTCACGTTTTCGGGCGTATCGCGACAGACCGTCGCGTAGTCGAGGTCGATGTGCATGTTCGTCAGGATCGCCCGCTTCGGCTGTGCACGGGCGATCCAGTCCAGCGTTTGGGCGTAATGACTATGTGTCGGGTGCGGTTTGTAGCGCAAGGCATCGACCACCCAGCAGTCCAGCCCCTCGACAGCCTTCCACGCCGCGTCGTTCATCTGGGCGACATCGGGCAGGTATGCGAAATCACCGACCCGGATGCCCTGTGCCTGGATGCTGCCATGATCGACAGCGAAGGGCGTGATGTCGATCGTTCCGCCTGCGCCCTCGATTTCGATGCGGCCATCCAATGGCTTGAGGTACAGGATCGGCGGATAGGGGCTGCCCTCGGGTGTCTTGAACGCATAGCCGAACCGTTCCAGCAACGCGCGGCGCGTCGGTTCGTCGGCCCATACCGGCAGGCGGGCGCGCATGTTGAACACGATCATGCGCAAATCGTCCAGCCCGTGAACATGGTCCGCATGCTCATGCGTATAAACCACACCGTCGAGGGTGCCGATGCCTGCTTCCAGCAGCTGGTTTCGCATGTCAGGTGAGGTGTCGATCAGAACGCGGGTGGCGTCCTCCCCCTCGAACCGCTCGATCAGCAGCGAGCAGCGGCGGCGGGCGTTTTTCGGCTCATCCGGGTCGCATGATCCCCAATGCCCGCCAAGGCGCGGAACCCCACCGGACGATCCGCAGCCCAATATTGTGAACACCATTCGCGCCATCACGCACCCGCCACGGTGCGCGTGAACAGGCGCTCGAAATTGGCTTCGGTATGGGCCGCGAAATCCTCGGCGCTGATGCCGAAAACCTCCGCCCCGCGGGCCGCGGTATGGGCGGTATGGGCCGGTTCGTTCCGCTTGCCGCGATGGGGAACCGGGGCGAGGTAGGGGCTGTCCGTTTCGACCAGGATACGGTCGAGCGGGGCGGTCGCGAAAATCTCACGCAGTTCGGTTGATTTCGGAAAGGTCACGATCCCCGACATGCTGAGGTAAAAGCCAAGTTCCAGCGCCGTAGCGGCCAGCTCTGGACCCGAGGAAAAGCAGTGCATCACGCAGGTGAACGGGCCGCTGGCGTGCTCCTCCCGCAGGATCGCGGCCATGTCGTCATCCGCCGCGCGTGAGTGGATGATGAGGGGCAGACCCGTCTGGCGGCATGCCTCGATATGACGGCGCAGGCTGGTCTGCTGCGCCTCCGCGCTTTCCGCCGTGTAATGATAGTCCAGTCCAGTCTCACCAATGCCGACCATGCGCGGATGCTGCGCGGCCTCGACCAGTTCGGACACCTCGATCATGGGTTCGGATGCCACGCTCATCGGATGAATGCCGTAGGCGAACCAAACCTCGGGCAGCCGTTCCGCGATGGAGTGTACCTTCGCCAGCCCCGCGCGTTTGGTGCAGATCGTGACCATCCGGTTCACGCCCGCCGCGTGGGCACGGGCGATGACCTGCGACAGGTCGTCGTCAAAATCGGGAAAGTCGAGATGGCAGTGACTGTCGGTGAGCATGGGGCCTACTGAATTTGCCGTCGTGCGGTCGCATCTATTGCAAGGAAGGTATCGAGGATGACTTGCGCAGGGTCAAGGTTGACCAGCCGTCCGTGGTCAATCCGTGCGCTGGTCGTCTGGGCCAGTTCGGCCCATTGCTGGGCGGCGAAGGGCGTGGGGGCAAGCCTGCGCAGGGTCGCGGCCTCACCCTCCACCGCCTCCACGGGGGGCTGACCGGTGGCCCCGGTTCGCGACAGCCGGTTCAACAGCAGGGCGATCAGGCGCACGGTCAGGTCGTATCGCTCTTCCGCTCCGCGCCCGGCGCATCCATCCGCCACTCGGGTCATCAGCATCCGGTCCATCCGGGGGGCCGCCGAAAGGATGGCGATCAGGTTTCCGTAAAGCACCAGGCCTTCGTCCGCGATCAGGCGCACGGCCTCACCCGCGCTGCCCCCGCTGAGGCTGGTCAGCGCCTGCGTATCCGCATCGGGCGCGTAGCCCGCATCCATCATCGCACTGCCCAGCGATGCGGCATCCAGTGCGCCCAGCCGCAATTCGCGACACCGTGACCGTATGGTCGGCAACAGGCGGCCCGGCTGATGGCAGACCATCAGGAACAGGACCTTCTCAGGCGGTTCCTCCAGTATTTTCAGCAGAGCGTTCTGGGCGGGGACGTTCAGATCGTCCATCGCATCGACGATCGCGACCCGCCAGCCGCCATCGGCCGCGCTCATGTTGAAAAAGCTCTTGAGCTTGCGAACCTCCTCGACGGTGATCTGTTTGCGGAGCTTCTTGGTCTTTTCATCCCAGGGGCGGCGGCACAGCAGCACACGCGGCTCCCCCAATGAGGCGACCCTGCGGAACGCGGGCTGGTCGGGGTCGATATATAATCCGGCGTCGCCCTCGGGCTGACCCGCGATCATCCACCGCGCGATGCGCCAGGCCAATGTCGCCTTGCCCACGCCGCGCGGGCCGGTCAGCATCCAGCCGTGATGCAATCTGCCGCCCCGCGCCACGCTGAGAAACGCATCCTGCGCCGCGTCTTGACCGTGCAGGGCGGCGGTCTCCCTTGGATGGGGGGCACCCGCGATACGATCCGGTTCTGGTATTTCGTCGCTCACAGCCTTGCCTCGACCCGGCGGGCGATATCCGCCGCGACAATCTGGACCGGGCGATCGCCATCTATCAGAATGCAACGCTCCGCATGGTCCTGCGCCAAGGCGCAAAACCCCTTTCGCAGGGTGTGCTGGAAACGGGCCCCCATATCCTCGAACCGGTCCTCTCCGGATTTGCGCGCCAGTCCGCGGGCCAGTGCGGCATCGGGGTCCGTGTCCAGGATCAACGTGATGTCCGGTTCGACCCCGATCATCAGATCGTGCAGGGCATCGACGGTATCGCGCAGGTCGCCGCGCGTCGCACCCTGATAGACACGGGTGCTGTCCGCGAAACGGTCGGAGATAACCACCGCGCCGCGATCCAGCGCGGGGCGGATCGTGCGCTCCAGATGGTCGCGGCGGGCGGCGGTGAACAGCAGGATCTCCGTCTCCGCCGACCAGCGGCCCGGATCGCCCTCAACCAGAAGCTTGCGGATATCCTCGGCCCCCGGTGCGCCGCCCGGCTCACGCGTCAGCACCACGTCGCGCCCAGCCGAGGCCAGCCGTTCCCACAGCATCCGCGCCTGCGTCGATTTTCCAGACCCGTCTATGCCCTCGAACGTGATGAACATGCCTCGTCAATCCGATCCGAACAGATTGTCGAGCGCGCGCGACGCCAGCAACCCGGTGGAGGAAACGATACGGGTCATCGGCCCGCCCTCCGCCACGTCGCTCCGGGCGAGCAGGGGGATGGTCATGGTGCCGACGCCGGGGGTTTCGATCAGCAGATCCGCGATGTGCTGGCCCGCCTGGATCGGGGCAGGGACAGGGCCGTCATACACGACCCGGGCCGTAGCCTCATCCGCCTGTCCGCGCGGCAAGGTGGCCACGATATCCTCACCGGCGATCAGATCGACCTGCTTGTCCTCCCCCAGCCAGACATCGGCCTGCGAGACCGGCGTTTCACCGTCGAAGAAGGTGACGTTCTCGAACTCGCGAAAGGCCCAGGCCGCGATCCGCTCGCTTTCGGTCGTGCGGGTCTCGGTGCTGTCCAGACCCGTGACCATGAAGATGATCCGACGCCCGTCGCGAACCGCCGATCCGACCAGCCCGTAACCGGCTTCCTCTGTATGCCCGGTTTTCAGGCCGTCCCCCGCGATGGAGCTGTACAGCAGCGGGTTTCGGTTTGGCTGGGTGATGCCATTCCAGGTGAACTCCCGCTCCGCGAAGAAGGGGTAGTACTCTCCGAATTCCTCCATCATCCGACGGGCCAGAAAGACCAGGTCACGCGCGCTCATCCGGTGGGATTCCGCAGGCCAGCCGGTCGCGTTGGCAAAGGTCGAGCCATCCATCCCCAGTTCGCGCGCCCGCTCCGTCATGCGGGAGGCAAATGCGCCTTCGGACCCGGCCAGATGTTCCGCCACCACGATACAGGCATCGTTGCCGGACAGAACCACGATGCCCCTGATCAAGTCGCGTACCGTCGGGTCGTGCCGGGTTTCAAGAAACATGGTCGAGCCAGGATAGCCATGGGCGTTCGCGCTGACCGGGAACGTATCGTCCATATCGACGCGCCCTTCCTCGATGGCCTCGAACAGCATGTTCAGCGTCATCAGCTTCGACATCGAGGCGGGGGGAATCGGCGTGTCCGCGTTCTTCTCCAGTAGGACAGCGCCGGTGTCGTAGTCAACGACGAGCGCGGCTGTGGCGGACGTGTCCAGCGTCTGGGCCGAAAGGGGTACTGCGAATGCGAACACCAGCACGGCGAAAATACGCAAAATCATCAGAAAAACTCCACTGGTTCAAATCTTAAAGGGCAACGGCAAGGGCATCGTCGAACCCCATCTGCCGCAACCTGTCACGGATCGCCGCCAGATCCGAGGCACTGCGCGCAGGGCCGACGACAACCCGGGTCAGCGCGCCCGCAGGTTCGGTACGCGCCGACAGGCCTTCTGCCTGCAATTTCGTCACCAAAGCCGTCGCGTTTGAGGCGACACCGAACGTACCGACCTGCATGTAGGGCCGCTCCGGCACCGTTCCGGGCGCGGGGGGGGAGGGCAGAACCGTCGCCGGTTGCGGCGCGGTAAAGACCGGCGCGACAGGTTCGACGTCTGGCATATTGGCCGGAATATCGGGCGATGTGCCGGGAATGTCGATGATCGTCGCCTGCATCGGCTCCGCAATGTCAGCCACCACATCTTGTGAAGTGCTCGGGGCAGGCGCAGTCGTATCAAAGCGCAGGGCCACGACCTCTACCTCAACTGGAACGCCGGGCGTAACGCCCAGCTGCTGCGCCGCCTCCGCTGACAACTGAAACGGTGGTCCGGGGATCGACGGATCGCGACGGAACAGCGCGGCGGTGATCGTGCGGCCGGTCGAAATCTCGGTGATGCTGGCCCGCTCCGCCGACTCGACATCAGGATGCGCGATCCATGCCCCACCGAGCGAGGGCCGCCCGTCCCAAGCGGCCAAGGTCCGCAGCGCGAAAAGATCCGGTCGCGGGGTGGCGCCATCGCTCTGCGCGGTTGGCTCGACAGCACGGTCGACGATATTCTGAGTAGGCGTCGCGGCTTGCGGACCTTCAGGCACCTCGCATGCCGTGACCGCCAAAACCGCGCATATCGCTGTGGTTGTACGAACGTATCGCATCGTTATCGCCATGGAGCCTGCCTCTTTGCCTGTGACCGCGACCCTCTGCGGGACCGTCGTCCGCGCAAACTCTACCCCACGGCGATCCGCTAGGAAAGTCTGGTGCTGGACGTTATGCGTTCACTTCGCTAGGACCAACCTAGCTGGAGGTGTGGCCGAGCGGTTTAAGGCACCGGTCTTGAAAACCGGCGTGCGTGAAAGCGTACCGTGGGTTCGAATCCCACCGCCTCCGCCACTAAGCTCACGACTCACGTGGCAGTAATGTCATTAGATTCAATAACTTGCGTGTGTTTATCTGGGGCTCCAGTTTATATTAATGTTGGTTTTGCTACACATTGCGCTACACAATCCGTAGCTCAATGCGTTTGTGGTGCCTTAGGGTTTATCGCGGGATCTCCCGTTGCGCTGAGATCACAACGTGTCTTCGCCTTTGACGTAGGGCAGACGCCCCGAAGTGGGGCGCCCTCGGCGTGATTAGGCGGCGTTCGATACCTGGGCGGAGGGATCCCAACCCGCCTCCACCGCATCCAAAAGCGCCGAGATATACGTGCGCCCATGGCGGTGGTAGATCTCGGACGTCGTCCGGATATCTGATCGAAAAAGGTCCGGGGGCACAATCAGATCGGGCGGTGGGCTTTGATGTGAGAATGCAGAGCCTTCTCGAAGCAGATCGCCCGATGTCCCGTCTCCAACGCGACAGATCGCAGAACGGAACCCTTTGTTGTTTCGGGGGCGATCTGGACCTGGCGCATCCGGACTTCGGGGTTTGAACTGAAGCCGAGTTTGATCACGGGCAGGTCGGGAAGCGTAAAATCGAGCAAATAGATTTTGCTTGGCTTCGACGTCCAGCTCTGCCCGCAACCTGCGCAATCGACGTCGCCGTGACGCATGTTCGCGACAGAGACATCCTGGCGATGACCGCAAGTGTGCTCATACCGGCGATAGCTGACATTTTTCCGGACAGAGGGTCCGATGAGCTGCCAATCCTGCGCTTCTGCCTCAGCCGCGTGACGGTCAGTCAAACAGGTCTCGCAGGAAAGACTGTGACCGCCAGCGGCTGCTGCCTCGATACGGAGATGCTGGCGGCGATCAGTGTGGCCGCATTCGAAAGCGTAGACGCCATAATGGCGGTCGCCTTGCGGGTCCGCAGCGATCAGGCGCGCCCCGACCTTCGCGGCAGCGTCTTCCCGTCGCTTCCGAATGCAATGCGGACATTCCGGATTGTGGCCGAGCACCACGCTGACGCGCTTGAGCGTCGGCTGGCCACAGCTTTTGCAGCCGAGGACCACATGTAGGCGATCAACCGCGCGACCAATCAGAGTGAAGCCACCATGATCGGCGGTATCATACCAGTGGCGGGGTCGTTTTCCGGAAAAGACTGGCAGGAATTTTCCGTCGATGGGGAAGGGAAAGGTGGTCTTTGCAACAGGCATTGCGTGCTCCAAGGCAGGGCGAACCAATTGCCTTCAGGCAATTGGGGCAAATTGGGAGATGATGGGGGCAGGTCAACTTGTCCGGAACCCGGACAAGTCAACGACCAAGGCGAACAGCTCAGTTCAGGCGGCGATGTACTGCCATTAGGTCGAGGTTGCCGCGGTAAGCCTCGGTCAACGCATATGCCTCGTACAGGAGTTCTGCGTGTCCGGGATTGCTCTGCTTGTTCTTGCGATGGAGCTCGAGGATCGTGGATCCGCATTCCAGCAAGTGAGTGGTATCCGGAAAGCACTCGTTGGTGACCTCCAGGAAGGCCTGCGCAGCCATTTTCAGATCGTCGTTTGCGCCATAGATGTCCAGCACAGCAGACAGCGCATTCATACACTCGCACCAAGCTGTCGCGGAGTCATGAATCCGGTTCTGGCCCGCATCCGTATCAAGGATTTTGCGGGCCTCATGCATAAGCCAATCAGCGCGCAATGCCCCGAAAATCGCATCGAGCGCGTTGCGAAACGCAAGGCGGTCTTCGGCGAGCAGGGCAATGAGCGGTTCAGCAACGGGAGTTGCCGTGGTAGTTTTGTCAGTAGCCATCTTGGTCTCCTCTTAGATCAGGCTGGTCAGCATGGGCGTTGGAGTTGCTGCTCCGGCGTCCATGTGTTTTTATATGATATCAAGAAATCGAAAGTCAATAAATAATATCATGAAATCACGTGGTCGCCCAAAAGTAGATACCCATCCTGTTATGGTCCGCATGCCGACATCATTGATCGAGCGCGTTGATCATGCACGTCGAGCAGAGACTGATCTCCCCAGTCGGCCTGAAATGATACGTCGTATCGTTGAGGAGTGGTTTGAGACAGAAAGTGATGATGCGTGACAGGACTGTCCCGGGGTTCGAGATCTTCAGAGAAATCTGGGAGCTTGTTTCGCCACTTCTTGTCGATGTACCGGATACTGTCGAAATGTGGATCGTAGCGATGATTGATCTTGTGGATCACTCGCCGATATGAGTGGGCGTTGTCCGTTACGATCGTGACCGGTCTAAGTGGCCTGACGTGCTCAATCGCTTTGTTGAGAAAGGCTCTGGCCGCTTTCGTATCCCGTTTGGCTGTCAGGCGGAAGTCGACCACCTGACCGTTTTCATCAACGTCCCGCCACAAGTAACGCTACTTGCCGCCAACGCGAATGTGGGTTTCGCCTACGTGCCACTCGACACTTGCCCGGCGCAAATGGCTCTCTGTTCGTTTGGTGATCTCATGGCCAAATTTGGTCTCCCTACGATACACGGTGGACCGATTAACACAGATCCTGCGCTCTGCGAGCAGATCCTCCACATCATGGTAGGACAAAAGAAACCGCAGATAGCACCGCACCACGAAGGATGATGTCGCGTGGAAACCGGTGCCGCCTAAAGGGTGACTGACGCGACCCGATCGATCTCAAAAGTATGAAGGTCGCCAAATGGCTCGGTTAATGCAACAGTCCCGTTTGTCCCGCTTCCCACCTCGTGCCGTCGCGATCGAGAGTCCCGATATCGATCCCGGCGAGCAAAAAAGCCATCTTGAACCGCGCGATGTCCTCATCGTCATCCGAGCGATCACGCAGCAAGGACGCGAAGTAGTAGAGGTCCGGTCGCTGGTGCTCGTGGTTGTAGAGCGGCACCGAGTTGTCAAAGTCGATTTTGGGACGAACGTTCCGGTCCTTCGTCTTGAGATCCAAGGTCCTGCCCCCGGGGAAAGGCGTAGTCGTGCCGGGTACTCTCACGCCGAACTTCAAAGGCAATCCCGTGACGTTCCAGGAACCGCTCGAAGACAACTTCCCCGATACATCCGACGATGTTGGGCTGCAGTTTCCGATGCGAGTTCTCCAAGACCGGCAGGGACCGCACACTGCGCAGGGCGGTGTTCAGGATATCGTCCCCAAGCGGGACCTCGCGGTAGGTTTCGGCCATTAATCTGTACCAGACATGCGGAAGTACGGATCACGTCGCACAAGAACGCCCACTCCGCGTTCCCCATCAACAATCGCGCCAAAGCTGCCTCCCTCA
>OJDW01000308.1_pt1 | contig 10466 bp, 10 predicted proteins | sample 1593131 | NCBI WGS metagenome assembly OJDW01 (sample SAMN05416874, study PRJEB24817) | seawater metagenome | isolation source: Sea water | place: Canada:Atlantic | collected 2013-11 | reverse complement strand
GCCAGCCCTCCAGAACCTCGACCTTGTTCCAGTCGCGGTTCTTGGTGGTGAAGCCGTCTGCATCCACCTCACGGGTGGTCAGCAGAATGTGGGCGTGATGGTTGCGCTCGTCGCCCACACGTCCCGGCGCGTGCAGGGCGATGTCCGCCACCATGCCACGGTCAACGAACTGCTCCTGCGCATAGTCGCGGACCAGGGCGACACGCTGCGCATGGGTCAGCTCGTCGGGTAGGGCCACGCGGACCTCTCGGGCGACCTGGCTGTTCTTGCGCGTCTCGGATTCCTCGACGCGGTTCCACAGCTCGGATCGGTCACGGACCCAATCCGGCGCGTGATCCGGTGCCAGGATTTCGGTGTGATCGACACCGCCCCGCGCCGCGTAGTCGAAGACCAGCCCGGTGCGGCGGTCCTCGATCCGCTCGGCTACGCGATAGGCAATCGCCGCCGTGGCGCTGCGGCCCTGACTGCGGGAAATCATCGTTGCGCGTAAATGATAGATCGCCATTCGGGGGCTGCACTTTGCTTAGGGGTTAAGGGGAAACGCTAGTCTCCCCTACCCACACAAACGCGCAGCGTTTGTATAAGTGGGCACTTCGTGTCTTGCTCTCTACATCTTCCGTAGCCTAAAAGCAACTTAAGACAGTGGCAAAGGAGACAAGAATGGCGCGGACAATAGATCAGCAGGTTGCAGCAACACAGGCCAAGCTCGCCCGCCTAAAAACCCGCCAGAAAGCCAGCGAGACCCGGCGCAAGATCATCGTCGGGGCCATCGTGACCAGTGCCGCCTTGAACGACCCGAAGATTGCACGCTGGATGGCTTCAACCCTGCGCAAAAACGCCACCCGTGAAGTCGATCAGAAAGAATTGGTAGGGCTGCTGGAAGATCTCGATCAGGTCGCGGCAAAGGCGGATCAGACATGAGCAAGGATCCGTTCCAGATACTCGCCGATGAGCTGACCCTGATCCGTAAGGACATGGATCAGTTGCAACGCACCAGCCTCGACAAGGACGAGGCGAAAAAGCTGAACCAGATCGTGACGGCAGCAGTCCTGAAAATGGCGAAGGCGGCTGAGGATGCGCCGGGGGAAATTCAAGGTGCTCTGGAAAGGGACCGCGATCAGATGGCCCGCAGCGCCACACAGGCCGCAACAAGGGCCGCTGAGAGCGCCATGGCCGGAATGCGGCATGACCTCGACAATGAACGCGCAAAGCTCTCACAGGCCGCAGGAGAGGCCCGCAGAGAGGCATGGCGCTGGTTTGGCGGGTTCTGGGTGTGGCTGGCCTCTATGCTCGCCACAGGGGCCGTTATCGGGGCGCTGGCGATGGCATGGATTGCCGGACGCGGCGATGCCCGCGAGTTTGGGCAGTTTCCGGGTGTTTACTGCGGTCCAGCAGGCGGGCAGGTGGTCGAACAGGACAACGGGTCCAGCTATTGCGCGATTTGGATCAACAGGCCGGATCAGTGAAAATCAGTCCGGCCAGCGTGGCTATCAGAGATTGAGATTTGCGTCCTGCCGCTGGTGCAGCACACGGATCACCTCGATCTGGTCGCCACTGTCGCGGAAATAAATCATATGCGATCCGACCGGGCATTTCAGATAGTCGGGGCGCACATCGACTTCCCGGCCCCTTTTGGTGCCGGATACCAACCCCTCGAACATCGCAATCAAATCATGGTGGTAGCTGTCAGCCTGCGCAAGTGACCAGTTTTGAAACGTGTAGAACCAGATTTCTTCAAGGTCGATCTCGGCCAGTGGCGAAAGCGCGTAGGATTTACCCTGCATGTTTAGGGGCGTGCTTCGCGTGCATCCGGCTCAAAAAAGCCTCACTGTCGAAAGAGCGCGGTGTCCCTGACTGTTCCCCAGCAATCAGCGCATCCTGCAAAGCACGGACTTTGGTTTCGTGTTCTTCGAGAAGTCTCAGGCCTGCCCGCACAACATCGCTGGCAGACCCATAGCGGCCAGTTTGCACTTGCTCGCCAATGAAATCTGAAAAGTGAGTTCCAAGGGTTACGGACGTGTTTCGGGGCATATAGACAATCCTTTTTCTAAGCATATCCAGTATGTACCAATAAGTATTACACTGCAATCCTGTCGGTTTGGTCAAATTTTCCTAGTGTTTACAATGTTACCTACGGAGTAGTGTTACGGATTTGTAAGTCATTGATAATAATGACTCCAAACCACCTTTTGGTTCCGAAAGGGCCAAACTTTGGTTCCGAAAGGGCCAAACTTTGGTTCCGAAAGGGCCACAAGCTTCACAGGCAAATCGGGTTCCCGATCGGCCAAACTTTGCTCACATAGTGACTGATTGGGTCGTGGTTCCTGATCGGCCAAATTTTAGGTTCCTGATCGGCCAAACTTCAGCCATGATAGCAATATGAGTCTTTTACCCGAACGCCACCCTAACCTTGATCTCTTCGTGCTCGACATCGCAGATGCGGTGCCAAAAGATGATCTGGCATCGATGGAACACCCGTTGTTCTCGCTCGCTACAAAACCAGACATGCGACATCTCGAATACAGGCAGGGGGACAACGTCCTAAAAATACGCCCATCCCCGTTAGGCCTCCCCACCATCTTCGACAAAGACATTCTGATATTTGTCATAAGCCAGCTCATGGCCCGAAAAAATAAGGGGCAGGAGATCGGGGACACGGTTCGGTTTTCCATGCGCGAAATGTGCATTGCCATAAACCGTCCTATCGGCGGAGATCACTATAAACGGATCGAAAACGCCATAGACCGACTACAAGGCACGCAATTTGTCACCAACGTCAGGACAGGCAAAGAAACCGAGCGCCGCACCTTCTCGATGATTGACGAAGGCGGCATGGTCAAAAACGAGGCTTTCACCCGCAACGATTATTGCGAGATCAAAATTTCGCGGTGGCTCATGCGGGCAATCGAAGCCAATGAAGTTGTCTCAATAAGCCGCGACTACTTCCGGCTACGCCGACCACTCGAACGACGGCTCTACGAGATCGCCCGGAAGTTTTGCGGGAACAAAAGCAAGTGGCAGATTGGCCTTGCCAACCTGCAAGATAGAACGGGCAGCAACGCTCCCCTAAAGCGCTTCCGCCTCAACCTTCGAGAAATCATCAAAGCGGATGTGACACCCTTCTACAGCTTTGAACTAACATCGGACGATTTGGTAGTTGTCAGACCCCGCACAGCACACCCCACCGCCCTATCCCCTTCAATCAGAATACCTGATTGGGCAGATGAAAAAGGCCGCGAAATTGCGCGTGCAAAGGGCTGGGATTACCATGCTCTACAAAGCAAATGGTTGGCATATGCCAATGAAGAAGCCGCCAATGGAAATGCTCCAAAAAATGCGGGTGCGGCTTTTGTCGGCTATTGTACGAAACAGGAAAAACTTCGCTAAGCCGGGCGCCTAGATTTCCCCTACCCCTTCAGCAAACCAAAAAACCGTCTGGGCGGCTCTGCCGTATGTTGCGGGCGTTGGTCCGTGATTGCCGCCAGTGCCTGCCTGTGATCGGCGCTCTGGCGTTCGATCTGCCCGCGCAAGCTCTCGATCTGCTCGCTTGCCTGTTCCCTTTCACGCTCTCGTTCAAGGTTGGCATCCTCGATCTTCTCACGAAGCATCTTAACTTCGACTTCCAACGCACTGTTTTGGTTGTTTTTTGGTGGTTCTGCATGAGGGGTAGGCTTCGGTTCTGTGTGTTCGGTAGAACCAGTTCTAGGGAACACCCTGAAAAGCTCCGATGTTTCGATTTCCCAATGCCCTTTTTCGTTCTTTTCTGCGCTCATACGCTTTGAATTTAAGGCTTGCAGGAGTGTAGACTTAGCAGCGCCCGCCTCTTTAGCCGCCTTGTTCAGAGATAGTTTTGCCATAGTTTTTCCTGCCTATTATAGGTGGTCGGGTTCGGTTCTGATGTCCGGTAGAACCAGTTTATATGAAAACTACCCGAGCAGGGAAGGGCAGGGCCAAAAAGGTTCAGAAACCTTCAACAACCGCTTTGATTTTGAACGGGGTTTGTGGTGGCGGGAAATGGGGGCAGGGGACCTAGGCTCCACAAAGGAGCGTTTGGTGAATCATCTGAAGAAATGGACACTGCATTCCGCCTTCCTCTTAATGCCCAGATTATTGCAGAGTTGGGGAGCCCGATCGAGGACCTAATCGCAGCTAATGAGGCATTAACCTCGTCCCCAAAAATTCGTCGACGCCCTCATATCGGATCTTAACATCTTCACGGCTTTGATAGTACCGGAACAGTTCACTTAGAGGGGCTGAGAAATCCTTGTAAGCCGCTATTACCGCGACCAATCCACCCAAGGACAGCTTCCCATTGATCACAAGGTATCCACCGATTGCATAGAAGAAAAAGGGTGTGAGCGAGGACAGAAAATTGTTGAGACTTTTCGCGAAAAACTTCGCCCGATGGATGCTCAACCGGATGCGTTCAATTTCCTTCAGGCTGCCCCCGACCGCTTTTGAATGGATGCCGCTCAGACTATCGGTCGTTGCCTGACTTCCAAGCTGGCCGCTGAGATATCGAACCTCGCCCATCCGCGCCCGCGCGAGCACATTGACCTTTCGTTGGAGCCGGGGGATCAACGCCAGCTGAAGTGGCAACAATGCAATTGCGGCAGCCCCCAGATACGGATCCTGCAGAAACATAAATACAAGTATTGTCAGGAACGTTCCGCCCTGAAATACGGGAAGCGCGAAGGCTTCTGAGGCAAAGCCTCCGATTGGCTCGACTTCTTGCATGATAATCGGGATCACCTCGGATCGTTGCTCCGTACCCGAACCACCTCTCCATCTGTAGTATATATTCAGTCTAAGCCGCCTCAGAAGCCGCTCTCCAACTTTCCCCTTATAGACATTCAAGCCATATTTCAGAAGTCCGCTTGTCATGATCGCGACAAGATACACCCCACAAAGAAAAAACAGATGTTCGGTTTGTGTTAGTTTGAGGCCGAACATAAAGGCAGTGTGTTCTGGTCCGTCAATGGCCCTGTTGATAATCCGTTTTGGTAATTCCAAGGTTGCATAGAGGATCGGTAGCGAGATCAGGCCCAAAACCACAAGGTTGAATTGATCCCGCCGTGTGTGGCGAAAGATCAGCTGAAAAACCGAGCCCGGAAGTCCGGACTGCAAGACCGTGCCAGACCTTTTCCCAGATACGTTCGTCGCGCGTTTCGCGAGACCTTGTGTAACCCGTATCAGAACGACGAGGATTAGCGCCAACGGTGCCCAGATAAGGATAACATGAAGCACGACATACAATCCGGAGGATAGTTCTCCGGGGTTTTCATGACCGAGGGTGCTGCTTATCCATTCAAACACGTCCCAGATTGCTTGCATATCGATATCCAGTTTCGGGAAGAATACTATTTCTTTGTTCATGTGCAAGCCGCCTTACCGGACGGCGCTTCAATCCGTAGGTGGTTTCAAATTTCCCGCATAGGGCGAGGTCCGTGCTCAAAATAGCACGGCACAGCGGTTTTCTTCCCTCCTGCCAGCGCTGGAGAGATTTACACATTAGGGCAATTCGGCTACCAAGTTGGGCAATCTAATACACCGAAGGAACGATTATGACCAATGATAAACTCGCGTCTTTGAACAGGCGTGGATTCATGTCGGGGGCTGTGGGGCTGGGATCAGCCGCGTTGTTCCAAAGTGTTATTCCATCCTATGCATACGCGAACGGTGCGCCTGCACAAACGTCACCAGGGGTCTATGACCTGACCATCGCAAAAAAGCGTATCAAGGTTGGCGGTCGTCGCGGACGCGGCGTGACGGTGAACGGCGGAATTCCGGGACCATTGCTACGGTTCAAGGAAGGCGAAGACGTTACAATCAATGTTCGCAACACTCTAGGCGAAGACACATCGATCCACTGGCACGGGCTGATCCTTCCCAATGCGATGGATGGCGTTCCCAAGGTTACGTTTCCGGGGATCAAACCAGGGCAGACTTTTACATATCGTTTTCCGATCCGGCAAAGCGGTACATACTGGTACCACAGCCACTCGGGTCTACAGGAACAGTCAGGACATTACGGGCCGCTTATCATCGACCCTATCCGACCTGATCCTTTCAAATACCAGCGTGACTATGTTGTCATGTTGTCTGACTGGACTTTTGAAAACCCTTATAGCGTGCTGCGCAAGATCAAGACGATGGGGTCTTACTACAACTTCCAGAAACAGACAGTCGTCGATTTCATGCAGAGCGTCGGAAAAAACGGTGCCAAGGCGACCTTTGCGGATCGCATGCGGTGGGGTGCCATGCGTATGGACCCGACGGACATCGCCGATGTAACGGGTGCGACCTACCATTATTTGATGAACGGCATGACCGGCGGCGAAAACTGGACCGGATTGTTCCGTTCGGGTGAGAAAATTCGCCTCCGGTTTATCAACGGTTCGGCAATGACCTATTTCGACGTCCGGATTCCGGGCCTGAAAATGACGGTGGTTGCCGCGGATGGCCAGAACGTCAAACCTGTACGCATCGACGAATTCCGTATCGCAGTGGCCGAGACATTTGATGTGATCGTTGAGCCAGACGGCAACAAGCCCTACACGATTTTCGCCGAAACAATGGACCGTAGCGGCTTTGCGCGTGGCACCCTTGCGCCCCAGATGGGCATGCAGGCGGGTATCCCTGCCCGACGCACCCGTCCTGTCAGAGGCATGGCTGACATGGGTATGATGCCGCCGGGTGGGATGGCGATGGATGGCGGCATGGCAAAAGAACCGTCCACTGGCATGAAGGATATGCAAGGCATGAAGTCCATGTCCTCTGATGGCATGGCGGGTATGGAAATGCCGAGCAAGCCCCAAGGTAAATCTTTCAAACACGGTCCGGAAAGGCATCTGCCAGGAAGTGCGATGGTGTCTATGTATGCGACCGATCAGACCGCAAGCCCCGGTATTGGTTTGGGCAACGATGGTCGCCGGGTGCTCACTTACAAGGACTTGCGCAGCCTGGTACCCTACGAGGACAAGCGTAGACCGGCCCGAGAGATCGAGTTGCACCTGACCGGCGTGATGGAGCGCTATATGTGGTCCTTCGATGGGAAGAAATTCTCGGAGGTCAAGGGACCGATTCAGTTCCGGCATGGTGAACGCTTGCGCTTGATTTTGCGGAACGACACTATGATGGAGCACCCCATTCACCTGCATGGCATGTGGATGGAGATGGAAAACGGTCAGGGACAATACCTGCCGCGAAAGCACACAATCAACGTCAAGCCAGCCGAGAGGATTTCCGCGTTGGTCACTGCGGATGCACCCGGGAATTGGGCCTTTCATTGCCATCTTCTCTATCATCTCGAGATGGGGATGTTTCGCGTTGTAACCGTTGCCTGAACTAGAATGAGGAAGTCCAAAGTGGAAAATACGAAAATTAGTGGCAGGCACAAATTGACGATTTCGTCCCTGTGTTTTGGTCTCTTCGCAATGTTCGCGACAGTGCAGCATGCTGATGCTCAGGTGATGGATGAAGAAAAATTCGGCACCGTTACCGTTGATCAGCTCGAGATCAGGAATAATGATTCTGGCGGAAACACACTGAACTGGGACATTCAGGGCTGGTATGGTGGCGATCGTGACAAACTCTGGGTCAAAACCGAAGGCGCGAGTACAACATCGTCCACCAAGGAAGGCGACGCGGAACTGCAACTCCTCTATAGCCGGATGGTTGCTCCGTTCTGGGATGTACAATTTGGTGTGCGTCACGATCTGAAGTTTGGGCCTGGCCCAAACCTGAACCGAACCTATGCTGTCGTCGGTTTGCAAGGGTTGGCACCCTATTGGTTCGAAGTTGAACCCGCGCTCTTCATCAGCGAAAAGGGCGATGTGTCGGCTCGCTTTCAGGGCACCTACGATCTGCTGTTTACCCAGAGGCTGATTGCCCAGGGACGCTTTGAAACCAGTGCGGCACTCCAGGATGATCCGGAATTTGACGTAGGGTCCGGTTTTAACAACGTGGGTGTAGGTATTCGCTTGCGGTACGAAATCACGCGGGAATTTGCGCCTTATGTTGGTGTGTCCTGGAAGCGGTCCCTTGGAAACACGGCAGACTTGATCCGGGCCAAAGGAAACAATATTGACAATACATCTGTGAATTTTGGTATTCGTATGCGTTTTTAATTCTGCACACCAATCTACAATCATCTTACCCATTCACCCTTGGATACCTGTCCAAGGGTGAATTTTTTTGCCTACAGTTTCCAGAAAACTGGCTTCGTTAGTCGCGGCGGAGCGACCACATTTCGGACAGACGCAAGTTATTGGAAAAATGATGGATAAGGGAAAGACCCGCATGTCCGATCAAATAGGCCCAAACAAGATTGGCAAGGTTGAGGTGAATAAACATGACAACACCAACCAGACCGCCTGCATGGGGATCACCGCTGTTTATAAAGTAATATATTGTACCTGAAGCAGCCATGGCAGTAACCAGCAATAGGCCAAGCCCGTGTATCGCAGATGCCAGTGGAGCGTGGTCATCATACGGAGGTAGGCGCATCCTCCGAATGGCTGCAAAATGAAGCTTGGTATCAGACCAAAGTGCCGACAGCCGTACGGCAGACAACCACGGGAACATAAGGCCCGATGGTGCCTGTCTTTTGCGAAAAATGACCCCGAACCAAAAGAGAGTAATGAACGAAAATGCCGCCAAACCACCGTATTCATGCATTTCAAAGTAAAAATTCCCTGCTGCATCAGGCGCGGGGGCAGACAGGACAAGGCTTGTCAGCAGTTGATTTATGACGGCAATGGCCAGCCCGATGTGTGATATTCGGATCAGAAATCCATGTTTTCTCTGTCGTACATAATGCGCAGCTTGGGGCATAAGCTCATAACCTTGATTATATTGAATTCAATCAACTAATACCGGACACGTATCAATAATCAACGACCTTAGGTAGTCCGGAAAAGTCGTTTACCAGTAGCCGAGTTCCGTGCATGTTCGATATGACCTATGTAAGCACGGCCAAAACAACCGATTGCCGAAACCAACCTCACCGCTCGATCCCATGTCCACGGTCGCGCAGACCATCCCGCTCGATCTCCTGCTGTCGCTCCAGCTCTTTCACCCGTTCCTGTTCTTGCGCGGCCTCCTGCGCCTGATGCCGTTCCTCGGCCTCACGGCCTTCACGCAGCGCCGCCGCTCGGTCTGCCAGACCCTCACGGTCAACGCCCTCCGCCGCCGCTTCGCGCAGTCGTGCCGCCAAATCCTGCGAAGACTGCGGTGCATCCCGCTCCGGCGCATCGACACCCTGTTCCTTTTCGCGGCCCTGCCGCGCCTCCCACGCATCCCGCAACCGCGTGGCAAGATCGCTCCGGTCGGACCGGTCAGGTTCTTCCTCTCGGCCGTCACGGCCCCCGGCAAGCGCCAGCTCGGACTGTCCTGAATCCGCAAACCTCGCAGGTTCCAGACGGTCCATGACCCGCTCCGCCGCACGGTCCAGCCAATCGCGGACCTGTCCGGTCAGCTCCTGCACCACCTGCCTGACCTCAGCGGCACGGTCCTTGACCTCATGCCAGACGCGCACGGCGGCAACCTCGATGCCGCGCTCCTTGAGCTGCCACGCGCCAAGGGAAAGCTGCGGCAGGGGCGGGCGGTCCAATGACATGGCCCGCACAGTCTCCTGCAGATCCGCGCCCTCGTCGCCGCGCTCCCGCGCCACCGCCGCCATCTCAAGCGCCTCGTCGCGCTGTGCCACGAGGGTCCGGTGATCCACGCGGTCCTCGATGCCGGCCCGCTCAAGGGCCGCATTGCTGTCCCGCGCCCACGCCTCACGCCAGCCCTCAAGAACCTCGACCTTGTTCCAGTCGCGGTTTTTGGTGGTGAAGCCGTCTGCGTCCACCTCACGGGTGGTCAGCAGGATATGGGCGTGATGGTTGCGTTCATCCCCTGCACGCCCCGGCGCGTGCAGGGCGATGTCGGCCACCATGCCCCGGTCCACGAACTGCGCCTGGGCGAAGTCGCGGACCAGCGCGACCCGCGCCGCGTGGGTCAGCTCGGCGGGAAGCGCCACCCGCACCTCGCGGGCGACCTGGCTGTTCTTGCGGGTCTCGGCCTCCTCGACCCGGTTCCACAGCTCGGATCGGTCACGGACCCAATCCGGCGCGTGGTCCGGGGCGAGGATTTCCGTGTGATCGACGCCGCCGCGCTTGGCGTAATCGAAGACCAGCCCGGTGCGGCGGTCGTCGATACGCTCAGCCACGCGGTAGGCGATTGCCGCCGTAGCTGAACGCCCCTGGCTGCGGGAAATCATCGTTGCGCGTAAATGATAGATCGCCATTCGGTGCCGCACTTCGCTTAGGGGTCGAGGGGAAACGCCAGTCTCCCCCGCCCACACAAACTCGACAGAGTTTGTATAAGTGGGCACTTCGTGTCTTGCACCCTGACGCAACCTTTGCGAGCACTTCGTGTCTTGCACCCTGACGCAACCTTTGCGAGCACTTCGTGTCTTGCAC
>OJDW01000307.1_pt1 | contig 10478 bp, 12 predicted proteins | sample 1593131 | NCBI WGS metagenome assembly OJDW01 (sample SAMN05416874, study PRJEB24817) | seawater metagenome | isolation source: Sea water | place: Canada:Atlantic | collected 2013-11 | reverse complement strand
GGTTAATATGGATGCTCTACGCAAATAGGCCATGACCTCACGTCAACAATACAGATGCGTAGTTACCTAAGGGCAACACATCTACAGTTGAGAACCATTTGGTCCAGAGCCGCATTTGTTTGTCGTTCAGGTGCAGGATGTCGATCATTGGTACTGTGTCATCCAAGGCAACTGCGGTCAGAAGTAAGCAGAAGCCACAACTTTGCGTTGAAAGTTTGAAATGTAACAAAGTATGAACGTCTTCTAACGGGTGTTATGTTCACCAATCAGGGGTTGATCAGAATCTTCCCGGCGGGCGCGGCTACAAGGAAGTGAAGAACCTAAGAAAAAGAGACTTTTAAGAACCAGCTGAAAGAACTGACCATATCCGATACGAAAATAAGATGAATAATATTTGTTTAAGGAAGTATTAAAAATGAAGGCATTCCCTCACCAGTTCAATAACCTCGAAAAACTAACAGCCGCACTCGAACTAATAGATTTGATGGCCCGCGATGGCAAAGATGTGTCAGACGATGAAGAGCTTGGCCGAGAATTGGCCATGTCCGGGATATATACATTCCGCAACCTTACCACGTCTGTAAAAGAGCGCTTGAAAGAAGAGAGCAAGAAGCCCACCGCGAACCAAGGTTTTAGAACAGCAGCACGCGACCTGAGGCGTTTCTTTACTCTCGCGGTTTTGATCGACGGCAAGTCGCTAAAGCTGACACCTCGAGGGACAGAGTTGCTCAAGTCTAAAAGCGCCAAGCCCCTACGCAATGCGCTATGGAGAGAGGCAATGTTGGACCTTCAGCTTGGCGAGGGAACCGGAAACGCAAGCCATCCTTATAGAATACTATTGAAACTTGTAGGAGATAACCCAGGAATAGACACAAAAAAACTACTATTGGCATTTGAAGCCAGGAACGATTCTGTTGAGGAATACGCTCGAATACTGGATTTAGCTCAAAAGCCCTATGACAAAATAGTAAAAAAAATGGGTGTAAGTGATTCAAGCGCGGCAAATGCGGTAAAAATACTGCCTTCAATAGCTGAACAGGTTGGGGATATACGGCGGAAGCAAAAGTCATTTTTGACCGCTGTAGGCTCCAGCGCCTCCGAGGATGGAATCTCAGAGAGAGAAGATAATGCCAAAGAGATAACCGAAGTAAGTCCTGAAAATATATCTAAAATTCCAGATTTTTCGAAAAAACCTGGCGGAGAAACTTTTGATTTATCTGCTGCTATCGAAATTCGAAAAAAGAGAACAGTTAAGCACCATCAAGCAGTGGTTTCTTTGGCTAAGCTATTCTCTCATCATGGTTTTAAGGTTTACGAGAACCCATTCGACTGTCTCGGGCATAAGGGAGGAGTCGGAGCAATCCTTGCGGAAATAAAGACCTTGGATGCTACGGCCCCAGACGAGAGAAAACAATCTATTAAGGCATTAGGGCAGTTGAAGTCGTATTGCCACTTCGATGTCCCAAACGAGTTCAAACAGGAAAATGTTTCGGAACTGGCTGCCTTCGATCAAACACCTCACCGATCAACTATCGGATTTTTGAAAGAGAACGCTGTCAGTTCGGCATGGCTGAATGACGATCAATGGTTCACTATCGACGCGCACGGATCGACCGTACTTTTGTCCCCACCGGATCTTTTGGGATTTCCATGATCTTGTTCACCCGTACCCCGCCATCCTTCGGAGCGTAAGCGACCCTCAGCGATTTCTTTATAGCGAGGATTTATTTCCGTAGATTGAAATTTTCGGCCAAGACGGTAGGCGGCTAAACACTCGCTTCCGGACCCGCAAAATGGCACTACAACATCTCCGCCAGGGGGGGAAAAGTGAGTAATGAGGCGCTCTGAGAGAGCCATTGGCTTTTGGCTCGGATGATCAACCTTCTCATTCTTGAATCTGCGGCCTGCCAAAGTGGGGATGTTCCAAACATCACCGGCGATGCGACCATCAGGATGTGGCTTCCACACTTTACCCCCTTTCCGAACTTCGTATTTTAGACGCTCCGCACTCTTATAGGGCTCCCGCATCTCAGTAAAATAGTAGCCGTCCCCTTTAGTAAACCAGAGTAGAGGCTCATAGGTTGCTCTTGGGAGCTTTCGGTTGCCACAAAAGCCGTTCTCATAATGCCAGATAAACTGGCGTCGGTATTTTAACCCAAGTTTGTATAGAGATATTTGGTTGTAGCACAGGTAGTTGTGGATGCCGTAGACCATGATGCTACCACCGGGCTTCAAAACACGATCACATTCTTTTAGCCAATCGTCGCACCATTTGGCCCAAGATTCTATGGTCGTCCAGCTGTCCTCCATGCCATAATCTTTATCAATCCCATAGGGGGGATCTGCTATGATAAGGTCCGCAGTCTCATCTTGAATACCTTCAAGAAAATCTTGCACATCTTTTTGATAAATCATGTCGTAGACTTCTTCTGGAATACGAGAGCATATTGATGGTGCAGGTTCGGAACATATGAATAGGGATAGCCATAGGGGAATACGCGCTTATGCTTTTGGTACATTATTTTTATTCCGCGTAGCTCCCAGTTTCCGAGTCTTTCCATTTCTGCGGCAAGATCAGAGTGAAACATGTAGTATTTTGACTTATGCCTAAAGTCCCCAACTATTATAACAGCATGACCTTTAGGCCGAATACTGTGGGAAAGATCATCAAATATCTTGGATAGCTCGGACAAAAATTCATCGTAATCTTCGATATTGGATAGATCTCCGTTGTTATCTCCATAGTTGTGAAGGTAACCGTTGGTGAGCCGCTCCTGTTTCGCTTTATGATCTACTTTGTTGAGGATGCTCCAGTAGGGTGGACTGGTTAAAAGTAGGTCATAGTGTTCTTTCTCAAGCTCGGTACGAGCGGCTTCTCGTATATCTGCATTGATAATCTTTGTTTGAGCTCTCTGCTCTTCTGTAAGTTCAGCAGCCAACCTTTCTCTTGAAACAGAGGCGAAATAGTTGCTGATCTCGACAGATGTGCATTTTCGGCCAAGTATCGCAGCAGCTTTGGCAGAGGATGCGACTCCTCCGAAAGGGTCCAAGACTTTTCCATCCTTCTTAGTGAAGAACTCAATGAACCTTTTGACATCCGTAAAGGAGTATGGCGCGGGGTGAAGCTTTTCAAACTTTGCTTCTTCTGACTTCTTGCCCAGACCTTTTTGCACAAACACGGAAACTGTGCGGGTGATCCACTCCGGGGCAGTGAGGTCATTCAGCTTGTTTTTAGGGTGGACCGTCGCGCTCATTATCTGCCTGCTTTGCTCTATGCTTTGGGACACCCTATCAGTTTGCTGAGGCGGTGTCTTCCCCCTTTTCGCGCTCTTTGCACCGAGCAAGGTTATGCTGCAAGGCGCATATGGAGAAAGAGGCGCATAGCTGCTTACAGTTTTTGCTTGGCACTTGCGTAAGTGCGCACCCGTTTATCTGTGTCAGTACCTGATGGTTCATCTCGGGCGATGAGCTTCCGGTTAAAACCAACTGGGCTATGTTGGATTTCCGAGCGCCGTATGCACGGCACGGGAGCCGCTATGGGGCGCAGACTCATTGGCGCGACATTGTCCCGCTACACGCGCCTGATCTTTTGCCGGTATAGGGTCTTGTTTGAGCGGTCGATCAATCTTCCAGCTCGGCCAGTCGACGTTCGATGAAATTTCGGATTTCATCGTTCATTTTTTTATCTTGGGCAGCACAGACGGTCTTGAATCGTCGATGTAGCTCACGAGGCATATCAACAGTCAGGCGTGCCATTGGAACAGTTTTCTGTGTTTCCGCCTTGCTGCCTTTCCTTTTTTCCGTGTTTTCTACGTCCCGGCCGTGCCCTTGCTCTACAAAACGCTCGATTGCGTCGACATCGAGAGACTTAGGGCGTGGGGCAGTGGTGAAGGCCTTTTTAGCCATGCGCGACTTCCTCCAGTTCAGCCATGACCGCCGTGAACTCCGCTGAGGCCTCCGACGTCGGCGCATACTCGGTGATTGTCTGGCCGAGCGTCAGTGCTTCGGCGTATGCGACCCGCTGCGTGATTGCTCGGCGCAGAACTGGAATCTCGTATTCTGCGGCCATTTCTCGGATATCCCTTCCGATCACAGTGTTACCGATTTTTCGAGAGACCAGAAATACAGATCGCTGTTCTGGCTTCACGATCTTTGCTTCCGAGACTTGAGCAACGGTATCGGCTGCTGCCCAGTGGCTTGCACCGCTTGGCTCAATGGGAATGACAACCAGATCAGAGGCAATAATGACAGCCCGCGCGATCTTCTCAGCTCGGGGCGGGCCGTCGATCACAACGTGATCGTAGTTCTTCGACAAGTCCAGAACCTCGCGGGCAAGGTTGTCTCGCGCCATTGCGACGGTTTGAAACCCCGGTTCATCGCGGAGGCTCGCCCACGCTGATGACGTTGCCTGCGGATCGGCATCAATCAACAGTACACGCGCACCCTGACGGTGAAAGTGTGCCGCAGCATTGGTCGCAAGAGTGGTTTTGCCAACACCGCCCTTTTGGTTGAGAAACGAGAGGATCACTAAATTTTTCTCTTCTGTGTTTACTACTACACTCTAATACAGGTTTCTGTGTTTCTGTAAACGTGCTTCGAAGGTCGTTTTATCGAACTAATGGTCAAGGGCGTCCGCGCTTGTTTTGCCATGTCTTGCAGAAGCCTAAGAAACTGCGTTCAGGGCTGCGCGGCGCTTCGCTCTTTGACCCGAGCCAGTCCCGCCACTGTCTTTCGATTTCCCGAACGTCCCAGCCCGGCGCGATCTGCCTCGCGTCGTGGTAGACGTCCGGATCGAGGTTGCCCCCCCAAGGGGCAAGTCCACTGTTTTCGATCATGCTGCCGCGATTCCGAAAAATAACCTGATCAGTGCTGTCGTCATGGTAAACGTGGTAGTCGGGTAGATGATCGGTTCGGGCCATTTCACGGATGGTGTGGCGAAAGCGTTTGAGCTCGGTACGTGCACCGGTGCGACTCAGTAGCTTGTCGAGCCCGATTTTCCAGCTCTCCGAATGGCCGCAGAACTTGCGTGCGATCTCGTAGACGCGGCGCTCAATGGGCTTTCTAAGCCGGAAATAGTCAGGGTGCAGGGTCAAAACCTGATTTCGCCGAATGGAGTTAAAAATCCATTCCGATATCGTGATCTCGGCCCACAGAATGCGGCCATTACTACCGTTCTTGCGTCGGACCGTAGCCTTCTCGATAAGATGAAATCTCCCGGTCTCTTCCTCGTCCCCAAGAGGGACCGCGCTTCCCGAGCTGGCAGTTGTGATATTGGTCTTGATGACAGTGCCCATTAAGCGGTCCAGACCTTCGCAAAAGGCTTCGTAATCCTTCCCGCCAGTACCCCTGTTCGTAAACATCAACAAATCACGTGGGTTGAACCTGATCTCACGCGAAACCTTCTCTCCACGGTTGAGAGCTTCCATTACTTGCGAGACAACGTAGATTAGAATGTCCTTGTCGTAGATGGTTGCTTGACCCTTCACGCTTGGGATCACTTCCAACCATTTGTCGCCATGTTGATGCCGACGGACGGCGGTATCAGGCTTTTTGCTTAACGCGTAAAAGGGATGCTCCATTTTAGGTATTAGGTCTTTGAGGACAGCATCCGCCACGTCGCAAACAAAAAAATCACGTTGCGGATGACGATCCGGGAGAAGAGCATCGAGGTTATTCGGGGTATTAGGAACCATTCTCTATCTTTCGGGGTATCAGGAACCAGTGTCAAGGATTCGGGGTATCAGGAACCAAAACACGGGGAACAGGAACCAAGATTCGGGGTATCAGGAACCGGACTATGAGATTAGCCGTTATTTTTCATAGTCTTGAAGGGAGTTTTGGAGGCTTAACACTGAATCTAACACTAAATTAACACTCACCTTTATGGAGCTTTCCAAGACGTAGGGTTGAGACATGAAAGATGCTGACACCTTGCTGACACCCCGAAAGATACACAAACCACTGATAAATCACTACTATTTACTATGAAGCTGACGCTTTTCAGGCTCAGCCACCTTACCAGTCAAAAAAAATCCCAGAATCTGCCGAAGATTGCTTCCGCACTGTCAGCATCGATCCCCTTTACTCTTTAGCCCCCGAACAAAAGGTGGCTGAAACATAAACATAAAGAGGACACTCGATGTCAAAGACTATACGAAGCAAAGAGCTGCGAGGCGCTCGCAAAGTAAGCGAACAGAGAAGCCTACTGGATTCTCTCACGGAGATGACCCCAGATTGCCGATCCCATCTCAAAGGGCTTCTGAACTACTCGGGAGCCTCTTCTTGGGAGGGTATTAAAGTCGTTCCCGCCGGCTCATTCCTTGAAGATGTAGTGGATCTCTTCCGTGCCCAAACAGATATCCCCCTTGAGTTGCCTCTGGTTACGGTTCTTTCGCACGTATCGGGATTTCTGAATGCTTCGGGGGTCCAATACGAAATGGGCGGTACGCTTCACGCGCCTCGTCTCTGGACTATAGCACTGGCACCATCTGGTTCCGGAAAAACTTACGCGACCGCAACTATCGCGCGCTGGTTGTCTAATGCTGATGGAAAGAATGCAGTCCCGCAACTCTCTGGGGCCTCGTCAGCCGCGCAGTTTGTGTCGAATGTTGAGCAATGCCCACGCGGCATGTGGTTCCGTGACGAGTTTGGGCAGTTCATGTCTCAGATTCAGAACTTGCAATACATGGAAGAGATCAAAGATGTTCTCCTGTGCGCTTATTCAGGCGCTCCCATTGAGCGTAATACCAAGGAAGTTAAGATTGAGGTTCGTGATCATGCCCTAACCATCTTGGGTGTCACCGTCGGAGACACATTCGAGAAGCAAATCGGGGCGGATTCTCTCGTCGACGGGTTCGCGCAGCGTTTCAACTACATTCACGCTAAAGCCGATCCAGAGCGGAGCTTGGCCGATTTTCCTATCTATTTCGAAGACATGGAGAGCCCAGAAGTTCAGGAGCCTTATCAACGGATTAGGAAATCTTGGCTTCACTTGATCAGCAGGAATGATATTCCCGAAGCAGTATTCGTCTTCGACGACGATGCTCTGCAGCTCTTCAAGACGAACTTCCGCAGCCTTTTTGAGAAAGCCGATATTCCTGCAAGCTTTTTCCGAAGAGCCATGTTTTCGGTTTTCTCCTATGCAGTGGTTTTCCACGTGATTGCGGGGCGTATGGGCACGGTCGTCGGCCCCGAAAGCGTGTTCATCGCGCTTCGGATGATTGCCCTTCATCTTGAGCACGCTCGACAGCTTCTGAACGGGTATGGCCTCTCTGAACTGGAAAAGGTGGTCCGCAAGGTTGAAGCGTTACAAGCGAAGTATGAAGCTCAGGGTAAAGAGCTGAAAACCCGCGACATTATCGCCCGTGTCCGCGAGATCAAAACTGCCGCGCAAGCCAGTTCGATTCTTCTACTCATTAATCACTGAACTCTTTGCCTCGTCAGTATTGGCAAGGCGAAAATCTATTTCTGGAAAGGACCCTTTTATGGAACTCAAAACTGCAATCGAACGTCTTCTGAACGCTGTTGAGCAAGACACAAATGCCTCTGCTGGAGCTGCTACAGTCCTCTTGTTCGGTTGGAACAGCGGACACCCGATACGTGGGCTAATGAGCCTTGACGCAATGAACAGCACAGCCGCGTTAACAGTGATCAAGGCGGCCCTCTCTCGTCGTCTGAATGGTGGGACTATGATTCAGGATGTCGTGGGATACGGCACCATATCTGATCTTGCGCAGCTCTATGGCGCAAATGGATCAGTCTGGAAAAACTGATACCGGACTCTCTGATCTGGGCAGTTCTATGCTGCCCAGATAGTAAACTATCGCTCTTGATCACGCCGCTTCTTGGGGAGCGAAATGTCGCGCTCGCCCATCCCATCCGCTCCTGAAGAAGAGCTGCCAGGCCGAGGCTTTTGGGCATAGAAAGCGTGCATAATATTCGCCACAAGGTGTGGTTTAGGGTCTTCAAGCTGCTCTGCTAAGTCTCTGGAGATCTTAACACGATCAGCGTTCTCAGAATGAGGAAACTGCTTCTGAATCTCAGCATCCAGCTTTTTAGCCGCAGCCAGAGTTTGAGATACCGAAAGGTCGTTGCGTGCAATCAAGGGCACATTCGCTATTTCGAGACGCGACATTAGAAGCGGGTTCATTCTCAAAGTATCATTATGGTATCTCATATGGTTTCCATAGCTTGGTTTGGTTTCGCTTGAACGGACTTAGGTCCGCGCAGCTTGGGAACCTAAGTCCCTTAAAATGAAACATACTCACTACGGTTCATTTCCCCTTCGGGTCGCCCTGTCGGACTGAAATGAACCCGCTCGCCCTCCGGGGGCTGCGGCGCAGGCGGCGGCTGGGTTTGCAACCGAAAGGGGTCGCCACTGTGCCGGATTTTGCCGTTTTGCGTATTGCCAAAATTTCCAACCTTAAGGGACTGTCTGGGGCAGCAGCTCACAACACCCGGACCGCTTCCGCTGGTCTCGAGCACGCTGATGGCATTGCTCCCCGAATAGGCGGTGGTGTTCATAGGCTCGCTGGGCAAGACGATGCCGTGGAGGCGTGGCACAAGCGGGCCCGGGCCGTTCGCCTTGCGAAGCCTCGCAGAGACGCCGTACGCGCCATCGAGGCTATTATGTCCGCTTCGCCGGAATGGTTTTCTCGGGCAACGCCTGAAGTGCGCAATGCTTGGAGCGCCCGGTCGATAGCATGGGTTGCTGAGACATTCGGTACCGAAAACATTCTATCCGCGCACTTGCACGACGACGAAGCCACGCCGCATATCCATGTCCTCGTTATTCCTCTCGCGCAGAAAAAGCGCAAGAAAGCTGGGCGACCCCGGAAGGGTCGGGAAGGCCGCCCACGGCCTGCTGTGGCCTCCTGGGGTCTTTCTGCCGCTGACCTGATAGGGAGCCCGGATAAGCTCTCTGCCTTGCAGACTGCTTACGCTGCCGAGGTCGCAGACCTTGGCATCCGGCGCGGTCGACCGCGCCGTGCCACGGGAGCTCGGCACCGCTCTGCGGCTGCTTACCGGGTCGAGGCGTCCGAGCATCTCGATGCCGCTTATGAAGCCCGTATTGAGGCTTCCAACGAGCTGGGCAGCGCGAAGGGTTCGAGGATGTTTGCGGAAATCGAGGCGACACAGATCATCACGGACGCGAAGCAATCTGCCGCTGAGACCGCAACAGCGTTCACGGTAGGACTGGATGCCGTTGACGCCGGTGAACTGGTCTATTGTCCGGGAGATGGCAAACGGCCTGAGGGATTGGTACGTCAGAAAGTGGACATCCCCCAGTTGCCCCCCGATCGCTCAGGTTTCTTCAAATGGAAGGAGGCGGTGCGTCCTCTGATTTCACGGTTAGTTGGATACGCACGGCGTCTAAGCCTTGTTGCGACGAGAGAGCAGGAAATCAATCATCGTTCTGATGATCTCGACGTAGAGGCTGAAGCCATTCGACGGGTGGCGAACCGGCAAGTTGCCAATGAAAAAGCTGCTGGTGTAACGGATGGTCCCGCGCACCGTGATGTTGCCATACTCACGCGAGACCAGTCGATAGAGGCTTCGCGGGCGCGCTGACTTGGTGGCCCCCAAGGAAAGCGTCAGCAGATGGCTCGATGTTACCTTAAAAACATAGGGCTAATCAAAGTGAGATGGTGTCAGCAAAGGGTCTGCATTGACGTCGTTATTCATCTGAAAGGGCTTCGCTTTTGTGCAACCAGACTAATATCCCCTAAATCAGAATAGGAGAAACCTATGCCGGTACCAAAAAGCGTCAGTCAGAATAATGCGCACATGTCGAACCATCAGCGCCTGCGGGCACTACAGCTAACAGAAGAGATAGATACGTTAATCCACGAAGCCGACCCGCGAGGTCGTGCCCTGATCCGACAGATGGTTGAGACGCGGGAAGCTGCGCTTGATCTCCACCACCAAAATGATCTCGTAAAAAAATCGGAGTCTGTTCAGTTCGCGCGCGCGATGGCGAAAGGAATGAGGGATGATCCAGAGCGTTGGTTTGGCAAAGCTTGTTCTTCATAGATGCTGAGGAGTCACATCGGTGATTAGGCGTGAGCGAAGCAAACGGCCCGCGTTAGAGGGCCGATCATTATCCTGATTGGCGGTTAGTCACTCGAAATCTACACTTGGAGAAAAGTCGCTGCCACTCCGGCCGCCACCGCCGTTAAAACTGTTGAACACTTCCGGCACGAACGGATTGTCGAACTCCGAGTTCTGGGACCAGTATTGGGGCGCAGACTGTTCTTGCCGGTTCCGTATATCCATGGCGGTCAGTTGAGCAGCAGTAAGGTCACCTTGAACTGTCATGGGTAGCGTCTGAGCCAACGATGCCGAACCAACAAAGATCGTGAAGATCGGCAAAACAAACGAGCGAAAAGTCATTTCAGTTTACCTCCATGGCCATTGGGCCAATGGTTAATATGGATGCTCTACGCAAATAGGCCATGACCTCACGTCAACAATACAGA
>OJDW01000299.1_pt1 | contig 10726 bp, 7 predicted proteins | sample 1593131 | NCBI WGS metagenome assembly OJDW01 (sample SAMN05416874, study PRJEB24817) | seawater metagenome | isolation source: Sea water | place: Canada:Atlantic | collected 2013-11 | reverse complement strand
TACGAGATCATGCCTAGTCTCGTGGGCTCGGAGATGTGTATAAGAGACAGTCCTTCGGCTCCTCGGTCGTGGCGGAAGCATCCTTGTCTTCCTTGGGTTCGGCCGATTTGCGGCTGCGTGTGCGGGACCGCGACCGCGAACGGGAAGGCTTCGCTTCCTCGCCATCATCCTTGCCGGATGCGGACTTATCCTGCGCGTCGGAGGCGTCGTTCGAGGAATCCTCCTCATCAGTACCATTTTCCGTATCGTTCTCATTGTCGCGACCACGACCGCCCCGCCGCCGCCGACGGCGCTTCTTCTTTTTGGGCTGATCGTCCTCACTGACCTCGGGCTTGGGAGTTTCCTCCTCGATCTCCTCGGCCTCATCGATATAATCTTCCGCCAGATCCAGACTGTCCATCTGGATCACACCCGCAGTCGGATCGGCGGTGACGACGCGGCTGGCCGTCTTGAACCGCTCCACCTTGTATTCCGGGCTGATCAGATGCGCGTCACCATTGACCTGAATGGCGATGCCATAGCGGGTCTCGATCAGGGCGATATGCTCACGCTTGGAGTTCAGCAGGTAGTTCGCGACATCGACCGGCGCGGTCAGCACGATTTCCTTGCAGCGCTGGCGCACGCCCTCTTCCTCAAGCTCGCGGATGATCGACAGACCCAGACTGTCGGTCGAGCGGACAAGGCCGGTTCCGTGGCAATGCGGGCAAGCCTGCGTTGACGCCTCCAGCATACCGGGGCGCAGACGCTGGCGCGACATCTCCATCAGGCCGAAGGACGAGATCCGCCCGACCTGAATGCGGGCGCGGTCCGGTTTCAGTGCGTCCTTCATCCGCTTTTCGACGGCGGAGTTGTTGCGCCGCTCATCCATGTCGATGAAGTCGATGACGATCAGACCGGCAAGGTCGCGCAACCGCAACTGACGGGCCACCTCGTCGGCGGCCTCCAGATTGGTCTTGAGCGCGGTATCCTCGATCGAGTTTTCCTTGGTCGAGCGGCCGGAGTTCACGTCCACCGCGATCAACGCCTCGGTCACGCCGATCACCAGATAGCCGCCGGATTTCAGCTGCACGGTCGGATTGAACATCTGTCCCAGATAGCTTTCGACCTGATAGCGACCGAACAGGCTGACGGGGTCCTGATACAGCTTCACGTTGCGGGCATGGCTGGGCATCAGCATCCGCATGTATTCCTTGGCCTCGCGGTAGCCCTCGGCCCCCTCGACGAAAATCTCGTCGATGTCGCGCGAATACAGGTCGCGGATCGACCGCTTGATCAGCGATCCTTCCTCGTAGATCGGGGTCGGTGCGATCGACTTCATCGTCAGGTCGCGGATTTGCTGCCACTGCCGGATCAGATATTCGTAGTCGCGCTTGATCTCCGTCCGGGTGCGCTTGGCCCCTGCGGTGCGGATGATCAGGCCGGCGCCCTTGGGCACCTCGATCTCACCCGCGATATCCTTGAGCTTCTTGCGATCCACGGCGTTGGTGATCTTGCGGCTGATGCCGCCGCCGCGTGCGGTGTTGGGCATCAGGACGCAATAGCGGCCTGCCAGCGACAGGTAGGTGGTCAGCGCGGCGCCCTTGTTGCCCCGCTCCTCCTTCACGACCTGGATCAGCATGATCTGCCGAACCTTGACGACCTCCTGAATCTTGTAGCGGCGCATCTTGGGGCGGCGACGGCGCTGTTCGGCGCGCACCTCCTCGGCCTCATCCTCGGCGTCCGCCTCAAGCGTGGTTTCGGGATCGGCTGTGGCATCCGCGTCCGAGGGATCGGCGCTAGTGTCGGGGTTCTCACCCTTGACCGGTGTCTGCCCCTCGGGCGTGTCCACCAGATCGGCAGACTCACCCAGCCCGGAGCTGACATCGGGGCCGTCGCCCTCAAGCATGGGCTGCTCCAGATCGCCGCGCACGGCTTCCTCAGGCAGGCCCTGATCGGTGGCGGCGGCAGGTGTTTCGTCAGAGATGACGGCATCCAGCGGGGCGGTGACATCGGCGGCGGGGTCGGTCACAGCCTCGGCGATGGCGGCGTCCGCGCCGCTGCCCTCAACCGGGTTGTCTGCGGGATCCGCACTGACCGGGGCGGCGGTTTCGCTGACCTCGGCGGTGGTTTCGGGCAGATCGACGGGTGCGGTCGTCGTCTCATCCGTGGGGGCGCCGTCCCTTGATGCGACGGAGCGTGAACGGCTGCGCGAGCGGCCACGACGCGGCTTTGGCTGGGCCTCTTCCTCTTCCTCGACGCGACGCGCCTCTTCCTCGGCTTCCTGCTCGGCAATCAAGGCCTCACGGTCCGCGACGGGAATCTGGTAATAGTCAGGATGAATTTCCGAAAACGCGAGGAAACCGTGACGGTTCCCGCCGTAATCCACGAACGCCGCCTGAAGCGAGGGTTCGACCCGTGTAATCTTGGCTAGGTAGATATTGCCTGAAATCTGGCGCTTGTTCAGGCTTTCAAAATCGAATTCTTCGACCTTGTTTCCATCGACGACGACAACCCGTGTCTCCTCTGAGTGGGTGGCATCGATAAGCATTTTCTTGGGCATTGAGCATCTGCAACACGCCTGGGGCCACGCCGAGTGTCAGTCGGGAGGCGCGCAGGCGCACTTTCTGTATGAAGGGCGATGCGGTCCAGACATGCGGGCAGACGCGGAATCTCACCGTGCAATCTGATCGTAGCTGTTGCCTGTACGCGTTTCATCGCGGTTTTTACGTCCTGAGCCCCCTCACCTTGGCGAAGTGGCCCTGTTGTGGCCGGGTGTCCGGCATACTTCGGGGCGGCGCAAGCGCCAGTCGCGAGCGTTCCACGGGCCCTGAACCCTTCGCTTCGTTTACAAAGCGGTCCATGCGGGCGGGTGTCGTTCTGCGACGAATTCTATCTCGGCGAGGGCGGATGTCCCGCAATCGCATAGCACGATATAGGAACAGATTGGCGGGAAGTACAATTTGTTTTTGCGCGCGTACCGCACACGGTGATAGCTTGCAGGGCAATATACCCGCGATCCACGCGGGGCTTCGGGGCAATATGATGCAGATGTTCATGCGGGTTTCACGTCGCGTTGCCGCGGTCGTGGCGATCTGTCTGTGGGGGCAGGCCGCGCTCAGCGATGTGGCCGTTCTCTCCATCGACAGTCAGACGGAGGGTTGGCTGAACCGCACCACAACCGTAACGATAGCATTGGATGGGGCGATTCCCTTTCGCGTGTCCGCCCCGCAGGACGGGCGGGTTGCCGTCACCCTGAACGGCGCGGATCCACTCAGCCAGCCGGCATTTCACCCCGATACCGTTATCAACCGCTACAATCTGTCAGGTGCACAGGAGGGCGCCGTCATCTCGCTGGAGGCGCAGCGCATGTTGACGTTGCAAACTGCGTCTATGACCAATTCGGGCGGCGCGGCGCGGCTGATCCTGACCTTCGCCGCCGGATCGCGGCTTTCCCGGTCCCCTCACGACGCACCGAGGCGGGGTGCGACCGCGCTGCCGCTGGTGGTGCTGGATCCGGGGCATGGCGGCATTGATCCCGGTGCGGTGCGCCTGGACATTGCTGAAAAGGATATCGCGCTGGCCTTCGGGCAGGAATTGCGCGCTGTGTTGCAGGACAGCGGCAGGTTCGACGTGCGCATGACCCGCGATACCGACGTGTTCGTGACGCTGCGCGACCGCGTTCGGTTTGCGCGTGAATCCGGCGCGGCGGTGTTCATCTCGCTTCACGCCAATACGGTCACACGGGGCAATGCCTCCGGCTCGGCTATATATACCCTGTCCGAGGGTGCCAGTTCCGCCGAGGCCGCCGCCCTGGCGGAGTTGGAGAACCGCGCCGACACTCTGGGCGGGGTCGATCTGGGGGTGGAGGATGACGATCTGGCCCTGCTTCTGACCGATATGGCCCAGCGTGAGACGAACGCGAGATCCGCGATGCTGGCCCGCGCCACGGTCGAGGCGATGCGCCACGCTGTCGGGGTGATCCGCTCCAACCCGCACCGCTCCGCCGGGTTTCGCGTACTCAAGGCGCCGGACATTCCCTCCATGCTGATCGAGCTGGGTTTTCTGTCGGATGCGACGGATCGCGCAAACATGATCTCACCCCGCTGGCGGGGCCATGCCGCGCAGGGTATCCTGGCCGCACTCGATGATTGGGTGGAGCGGGACGGGGTATTGTCGGCGCAGGTCCGGCCCGCCCCGGCACGTGTCGCAGGTGCGAACGGGGACTGAACGATCGGCCCTGACTTTCCCGGAATCGAGTGCTATGAGACGACGAGTAGGGCCGCGCGGGCATCCGAACCGCGCCGCAGGTAAGGGATCGAGGATCAGGGTATGATCTATATTTTGCGTTTTTTCGGCTGGATTTTCAGCGCGTTGGTCATCGGCCTCGTCTTCGGCGTTCTGATCGTGGGTGCCGTGGTCTGGTCCTATTCCGCCGGTTTGCCCGACCCTGAGGAACTGGCCCAGTACGAACCGACGACCCTGACGCGCGTCTACAGTCAGGAAGGTGCGCTGATCGACGAATTCCTGCGCGAACGCCGGGTGTTCGTGCCCATTGACGAGGTTCCGCCGCTGGTGATTCAGGCGTTCATCTCCGCCGAGGACCGGACCTTCTACTCCCACCCGGGTTTCGACGTGCGGGGCATCATTTCCGCCGTGCTGGACGCGGCGCAGGGCGGCCGCTTGCGCGGGGCCTCGACCATTACGCAGCAGGTGGTGAAGAACTTCCTGCTGGATGGTGAGCGTGAGATAGAGCGCAAGATTCGTGAGGTTATCCTGGCAACCCGGCTGGAACGGGTGCTGACCAAGGATCAGATCCTCGAACTCTATCTGAACGAGATCTATCTGGGTCAGAACAGCTACGGCATCGTGGCTGCGGCCAACAACTATTTCGGCAAGACGTTGGAGGAGCTGACCCCGCAGGAGGCCGCATATCTGGCCGCCTTGCCCAAGGCTCCGTCCGACCGCCATCCGGTGAACGATGCGGAAATCGCGACCTTTTGGCGCAACAATACGCTGCGCGAAATGGGGGAGAACGGCTATCTGACGCCGGAGCAGGTGACCCAAGCCCAGAACGCGCCGCTGCTGTCGGTCCAGAATGGCGATTACATTCCTCTGACCCAGCATCTGCCCGGTCGCGACTACTTCACCGAGGAAATCCGCCGTCGCGTGTCGCAGCAGCTTGGCTCCGAACGGGTTCTGACCGGCGGCCTGACCATTCGCGCCACAATCGAGCCTGAGTTGCAGGCCGCCGCGGCCGAAGCCTTGCGCACCGCATTGATCGCCTACGATATGGAGCGGGGCGGCTATCGCGGCCCGCTGGGTGCGCTCGACCCCGATGAGGTCGATCTGACGGATGAGGCCGCATGGCGCGAGGCTTTGCGGGGCACCCGCGGTGTGCGCGACGTGCCCGACTTCCACATGGCCGTCGTGCTGGACATGGACGCGCAGGGCGCGCTTATCGGTGTGGAGGATCCCCCCTCCGATCTGCCTGATGACGTGTCGGCGCAGACGCTTTATGTCAGCGATTTCCAATGGGCGCGTCCGCGCCTTGCGGGAACCCGTCTGGGATCCGCGCCCAGCGCGCCCTCGGATCTGTTCGAGGTGGGCGACATCATCCTGGTGACACCGGGCCGGGATGAGGCGGGCACCTTCACGAACTGGAACCTGCGCCAGGTGCCGGAGGTTCAGGGCGGCTTCATGGTGATGGATCACCGCACGGGGCGCACGCTGGCGCTGCAGGGCGGCTTCTCCTACGACGCCTCTAGCTTCAACCGGGCGACACAGGCGACGCGACAGCCGGGTTCGGCGTTCAAACCGTTCGTCTATGCCGCCGCACTCGATCAGGGATACACGCCGAACTCGATCATTCTGGATGCTCCGTTCGTCCTCAACATTCCGGGGCAGGCGCCCTGGACGCCAAAGAACTATTCCGGGGAGGGCACGTTCAACGGTCCGACCCTGATGCGGGTCGGGCTGGAGCGATCGCTGAACCTGATGACGGTGCGCATCGCGGACACGATCGGAATGGATGTGGTGGCCGATTACGCCGAGAGTTTCGGCATCTATGACGACATGCAGGAATATCTGCCGATCAGTCTGGGGGCGCAGGAAACCACGCTGTTCCGCCTGATTTCCGCCTATTCGATGTTCGCCAATGGCGGGCAGCGGGTGGAGCCGACCCTGGTGGACCGGATTCAGGATCGTCGCGGCAATACGATCTATCGCCACGATCAGCGCGGCTGCATCGGATGCGACCAGACCGAGTATAACGATCAGCCGGAGCCGTACCTTTATTCCACCGCCGAACGCACGATGAGCCGGGTCACGGCCTTCCGCCTGATCTCGATGCTCGAAGGCGTGGTGGATCGCGGCACGGCCCGCTCTCTGAGCTATCTGCCGGTGCCCCTGGCGGGCAAGACCGGAACGACCAATGACAGCAAGGATGCCTGGTTCGTAGGCTTTACCCCGAACATCGTCGCGGGCTGCTATATCGGCTTCGACAATCCACGCAGTCTTGGGCGCGGCGGCACCGGGGGTGGTCTTTGCGCCCCGGTCTTCGGTCAGTTCATGGAGGAATATCTGCGTCTGCGTCCGGCCAGCCCGGGCAAATTCCAACCGCCGGAGGGCACGGAATTCGTGCTGATCGACCGAACGACAGGTCAGCGGATCACCGATGCGAATTCGGAAAATGCGGTTTACGAGCTGTTCGTTGAGGGGCAGGCCCCCTCCATCGGTGCAGCCGCCGCGACGATCGGAATGACGGCCTACGACCTGTCCGATCTGCCGGACCGGATCGAGCCCGCGCCCAGCGTGACCATAAACAACGGGGGCGGGGCCCCGGTTGCCGTTCCCGCACCGCCTGCGGACCTTGGCGATCTGGGCGGCGGCGGGCTGTACTGATCCATCGCGGGGTGGGGTCGGGGGTCAGCCCCTTTGACCTCACCGCGCAGCCTCGTTATCTATCCGCCACCACGAATGCCGCATTGGCCCTTCGCCGATGCTCTGATTGACAGGACCGGACCCATGCGCGCCGAAATCGCAACCCTCGCCTCCGAAATCGAGAAGAGCGTCGCCTTGCTCAGCCAGCGTCTGGGGGAAACGGCGGCCTACCGGCTCGAAGAACTCAACGCCATGTCCGAGGATCCCGAATTGTGGAACGATCCGGCCAAAGCGCAGAAGCTGATGCGAGAGCGTCAGTTGCTCTCCGATTCCATCGACACCCGTGACGGGCTGGCGCAGGAGCTTGCCGACAACCTCGAACTGATCGAAATGGGTGAGGCAGAGGGCGACGCAGACGTCGTGACCGAGGCCGAGACCGCCATCCGCAAACTGCGCGACATCGCCGCCGAGAAGGAGCTGGAGGCGCTGCTCGACGGTGAGGCGGACGGCAACGATACCTTTATCGAGATCAACTCCGGCGCGGGCGGCACGGAAAGCTGCGACTGGGCGTCCATGCTGGCGCGCATGTATGTCCGCTGGGCGGAGAAGCGCGGCTACAAGGTCGAGCTGCAATCCGAAAGCGCGGGCGAGGAAGCGGGCATCAAATCCGCCTCCTACAAGATCAGCGGCCCCAATGCCTATGGCTGGCTCAAGGGGGAAAGCGGCGTGCACCGTCTGGTCCGCATCTCACCCTATGACAGCGCGGCGCGGCGGCACACCTCCTTCAGCTCGGTCTGGGTCTATCCGGTGGTGGACGACGCGATCGAGATCGAGGTGAACCCCTCCGACATCCGCATCGACACCTACCGGTCCTCCGGCGCGGGCGGGCAGCACGTCAACACGACCGATTCCGCGGTGCGCATCACCCACATACCGACCAATATCGTGGTGACGAGTTCCGAGAAATCCCAGCACCAGAACCGCGACATCGCCATGAAGGCGCTGAAATCGCGTCTGTACCAGATGGAGCTGGACCGCCGGAACGCCGCCATCAACGAGGCGCATGAGGCGAAGGGCGATGCAGGCTGGGGCAACCAAATCCGCAGCTACGTCCTGCAACCCTATCAGATGGTCAAGGATTTGCGCACGGGGGTCGAAACCTCCGACAGCCAGGGCGTGCTGGACGGCAACCTGGACGCCTTCATGGCCGCCACCCTGGCGCAGGGCGCAACCGGCAAGAGCCGCGCGGAGGCGAACGCCGAGGACTGACAGCCGCTGTAACAAGCGGGGCCTGGTTCGCCCAACTGGCGTGGCGCACCGGAACCCGCATCAGGTTGCAGCGCGCCAGCTAACCCCGGCTCCATCAGCATCGCCACGTGTATGAAGTCGGACCGAGCATCTAAATCGGCCCTGCACGTGCGAACGAAAAAGCCCCGGAGGTTCACCCTCCGAGGCTTTTTGAATACGCGCTATTTGCGTGGATCAGTTGCCGTCCATCATCGGGGGCAGTTGCGGCGGGGCGGAGTTGCCGGTGCTCAGCGGATCGTCATTGCGCTGGACGGAGCCTTCGAAATGCGCGCCGCTCTCGATCGCGATGGTCTTGTGGATGATGTCGCCCTCGACACGGGCGGTGGATGTCAGGCGGACCTTCAGGCCACGGACCCGGCCCACGACGCGGCCGTTCACGACCAGGTCGTCTGCGATGACCTCACCGCGCACGGTGGCGCCCTCACCTACGGTCAGCAGGTGCGCGCGGATGTCGCCCTCAACCGTGCCTTCGATCTGGATGTCGCCTGTCGTTTCCAGGTTGCCCTTGATCGTCAGATCCGAAGCCAGAACCGAGGGGGAGGGCTTCGGCTTGGGTGCCGCTGCGGGAGCAGAGCTTTTCGGCGCTGCGGGGACGGTCGGTTTCACGTCGTCCGTCTTGGGCGCATCAATGGGGTCGTTGATCTTGCTCTTAGAGAACATCTTCGGCTGCCTTCAAATAAGTCATCGGGTCCACGGGCCGTCCGTCGCGGTGAACTTCGTAATGCAGGTGGGAACCCGTGGAGCGGCCTGTTGAGCCCATATCCCCGATCCGATCCCCAGCTTCGACACGATCACCAACCGCAACGCGAATCCGGCTCATGTGAGCATAAAGCGTTTCGTAGCCGAACGCATGCCGGATTCTGACCAGATTGCCGAAAGCACCGCTGCGCCCCGCCGTCACGACCTCACCCGCGCCGGTGGCGTAGAGCGGCGTGCCCACCGGGGCGGCGAAATCCAGCCCGTTATGGTTGCGCGTGCGGCCGTTGATCGGATCGCGCCGGGTGCCGAAGCTGCTGGTCTGGCGATAGGCGGCGTGAACCGGACCGGCGAAGGGCATCTGCTCCAACGCGTTGCGCCGTGCATTCAGGTCGGCGATGCGGTTGAGCAGCAGACCCACCCGGTCCAGCGAGGGGTCGCCATATGCGTCGTGGTCGTGGATCAGGACATCGGGGCCACCCTGACCGGTATATCCCGCGCCCGTCGGGAACATGGACTGAATGTTCGCGCCCGCCGCGGTGAAGACCAGTTCCAGTTCGGCAATGGACCCTTCGACGGCACGTTCCAGACGATCAACCACACGTTCCTGCCGCTGTTCGGCCAGTGTGGCGCGGGCCTCCAGAGCGGCGCGTTCCGAGGCGAAGCCCGCCAGTTCCGCCGCCATGCCGTTGCGATCCTGTGCCGTGCGGCTCAACCCGTCGAGCAGGACGTTCACGGTACGGCCCAGATCCTCCGCCTGATCGGAGCGCAGCGTCAGATCCTCGGCCAGGGTTTCGACCTGACCCAATGCGACCTTCAGCGCATCCTCACGTGCGATCAGCGCCATCTGGCGACGGTCCAGCGTGTCACGCTGCTCCATCGTGATGCGGGTCGCCTCGGCAATATCGGTTTGCAGGCCCACGATCTGCGCCTGCTGGGCGGACATGATCTGCGCCGCGCGTTCGTAGCGGACGCGCGCGGCCTCGGCCTGCGCGGCATAGTTCGCGCGTTCCTCCAGCAGATTGTCGATGCGGTTTTGCTGTACGCCCTGCACCAGGATCGCGGAATCGGCGGTTCGCGGGGTCATCGCGTCCGTCGCGACCAGAATTGTCGCGAAAGCCGTCCATCCGACCAGAGCGGTACACAGAAGTCCCAGTCCGATCTGGCGTGTGGGGGTCAGGCGGGCATGTGCCGTCTGATCGCCTGTGGCAACGTAGATGCGTCGCTCTGATACGATCCGCCCCAGAATATCGTTCAAACCCATATACCAGTCCCTTGTCCTTGGTGTGTGCGTCCGACCGGGTCGGCTGGCACCGATCCCGAGCGCCCCCGCACCGGATCGTGGGCATGTGATTACCCCAAGGACGGGTCACACATCAACTTTTACTGGAACCTCTCATGGGCTCCGCGCGTTTAGGGGGGCAGATTAGCGGGATTTGAGGGGAAATTCGGCGGAAACCTGCCGATTCCCTGTTTGGGAAATTTATTTCTCGAAAAATCAATCCGCATATGTGGCTTTACGCTGCAAAAAGATCTTCGAATCCTCAAGCGATCAAGACTCCGCAAGTGGCCAGTAAAAATCGAGCGGCAGGCCCGCCTCCGCCCGCTTCTCATCGTTGAACGGTGGCTTCAGCGGCCCGTGGAAATAGCGTGTCACCAGATCATGAAAGGCATCGCGCGGATCGCGTTCATGCCGACCGCACAGATAGTGAAACCATTTCGAGCCGTAGGCGACATGCCCGACTTCCTCGGCATAGATGGTGTTGAGCGCGGCGACCGTGTCCGCGTCCTTGGCCTTTTCGAACAGGGCAATCACTGTCTCTTATACACATCTCCGAGCCCACGAGACTAGGCATGATCTCGT
>OJDW01000265.1_pt1 | contig 12554 bp, 10 predicted proteins | sample 1593131 | NCBI WGS metagenome assembly OJDW01 (sample SAMN05416874, study PRJEB24817) | seawater metagenome | isolation source: Sea water | place: Canada:Atlantic | collected 2013-11 | reverse complement strand
ATGCCTAGTCTCGTGGGCTCGGAGATGTGTATAAGAGACAGCCACATCTCGTAACGCACATAGGCGCCTTCGCCAACCACACTGCCATCCCGGCTGATAAAGCGATCCTCGCTGGACACAGCGCCCACGGTGGGGTCATTGAAATAAGCCACCATACGGCCAATCGCATCTTCGGGAATCGATGTCGCAACGTCTGAAAAGATCAGGATGTCGCCGGTTGCGGTATTGATCGCCTGCAGTTGGGCATGCTCCTTTCCCTTTCGCTCCTCCGCACGGGCCAGCTTCACACCGCGATTAGCGTACTCGCCCACGATCTGGTCGGTTTCGTCGCTGGAGGCATCCGAGGCAATAATGATTTCCAGGCCCGGGTAGTCCAGAGCCAGGCAGTTCTCGATTTTGTCCCGGATTCGGTGGGCTTCGTTATGGGCGGTTACAATCAGGGAAACGGCTGGCGAAGTGCCGGGCTGGGCATGTTTGCGGCCCGCTTCCGGACGACAGGGCATAAACCGAAGGATGAGTGGGTAAATAAAGTAGCTGAACAGTGCTCCAATTGCCGCAAACCAGAATAGAATAACCAGCATCGCTCCCAATCCCTGTGAACCCTTGTGGATGACATCTCTGCACACTACTGGCAGAATCGCTATGGCGATAAACTATACATGGACGAACAAGCCAAAACCATTGGCGAAGCCGACGGAGGCCCAAGGCGTGGCATTCTTCAGATCCCTTGTTAAATCAGGCGCTCTTACCGTGCTGGCCTGTTATGGCTGGCTGCGCGTGCGTCTCTCGAACAAGCCAACGCTGCTGATCCTCACCTACCACCGAATTCTCCCGGCGGATTCGCCCGAGCGTGCCGTTGAGCAACCGGGCATGGTCACCAGCCCACAAGCACTCGAAAACCATATCCGGTATGCCCGTAAACTTGGTGCTGAACCCATCCACCTCTCAGACTGGTTGGACCGTAACAGGCAAGGCAAACCGCTTCCAAGGCTCTCGGTTGCCTTCACCTTTGACGATGGGTGGCAAGACAACTATCAATATGCCTATCCAGCTCTGAAGGCACAGAACGCTCCGGCAACGATCTTCCTGGTCACGCAAATGATCGACACCGGCAAAACCTTTTGGCCGGAACAGGTGCTCAACTTATTGACCACTCAAACCATTCCAGAGAATGACCCAGCTTTTGACTGGCTGCGACCTCACCTGCCTGACGGGTCAACGCCTGGCGGGAATCGTCCACTTTCACTTCTGCAAGCCGACGACGTCATTGCACGCTTAAAGTCACTTGAAGATGTCACGATCCTTGAGGCTCTTGAACAGGTCTACACATCGCACCCGGATATGGCTCCCACGGAAACCTCCAGATCCATTCTCAGTGGCTCTGAACTGACTGAAATGGCGCAAAACGGTCTTGTGATGTACGGCGCGCACACCAGGCACCATTACCGCCTGAACCGTCTGAAAGATGAAAAAACACTCAAAGAGGAAATCGTGGACTGCCTGCAGGACCTCAAATCCCTGGGCGAAGGCGCCATTCCGGTGTTCTGTTATCCCAATGGTGACATAACCGGCAAGGGCGAAAACCTGGTCTCCGATACCTACAAGGCCGCATGCACCACCAAGACCGGGTGGAACCTTGCTGGGTGCAACCCTTACGATCTTCACCGCTTCAACCTCCACGATGGCAACAGCCACAGTACCCGGACATTACTGGCCACCATTGGGCGCGGTCTTCTATGAGGCAGGGAGAGGCGAGACGGGTAGTAACACACGTGGTGTCCGGCGATTTGTGGGCTGGCGCCGAAGTTCAGGTATACAACCTTTGCCGGGCCCTCCAGGACACGGAACAGGTCGCACCGACAGCGGTGGTATTCAACGCCGGCATCCTATACGACAAACTGCGTGAACTGGGCATTCCCGTTACCCTGGCGGACGAGACAAAACTTGGCCCGATAGCCATTGCCCGCGCCATCGCGTCTCACTGCAGAGAACACAAAACCGGGATCGTGCACACACACGGCTTCAAGGAAAACGTGCTTGGCATTCTTGGAAAAGAGCTGGCCCGAGTGCCGGTTTCCATTCGCACTGTGCATGGCAACCCGGAAACCGCCTTTACCCTGCGGCGTCCCCATAAGTGGCTCGTTCAGAAACTGGACGTTTTACTGGGGCGGTTGCGGCAGCAGGCGGTTATTGCGGTATCTACCCAACTGGAGGAAAGGCTGGAAAGACTGTTTCCGGGAAAAGTGCATAAAATTTTCAACTTCATCGATGTGGACGACACCCGGCGGCATTGGAAGACCGCTATGGAAACAGATGGAAGAACGCCCTGCATTGGTATTGTTGGGCGCCTGGTGCCCGTGAAACGGGTTGATATCTTCATCAGAACCCTGGCGATGCTGAATCAACAGGGCCTCGCGTGCAGGGGAGTGATCGTTGGGAACGGGCCTCTCGAGCCTGAACTGCGACAACTCACTGTCGATCTGGGCATCGCTGACAAGATTGATTTCAAGGGATTTGTAAACCCCGCGGCGGCCGAGATGACAAAGCTTGATGTGCTGCTGATGACGTCCGACCATGAAGGCCTGCCAATGACGCTCCTTGAGGCACTGGCGCTGGAGATACCGGTTGTCGCCCATCACGTTGGCGGCATTCCCGAAGTGTTGGACAATGGGCGCTGCGGCTGGTTGGTTCAGGATCACTCTCCCGAAGGCTACACCCGAGCGTTAACGCAGAGTTTGACCAAAAGCACCGACCGTAAACATAAAACCGATAGTGGCCTGATGCACGTTCATCAACTTTTTGGGGCTGAGGCAAATACGGTTAAGTACACGGACGTTTACAATACATAAGCAACACAGTATTCGTGGTGACTTCTATGCCACAAAGCCGAATATTCGCTTAATTCAAAAAGAGTAGACAGGAACATGCCGAAAATTCTCATGCTGTCGGATATAACCGGACTGGGCCCCGACTACCATGTTGGTGACGAAGCCATGGCGGAAGTCGCTATTGAGCGCCTTGGCCAGCTCGTGGGCAAGGACAACCTCATACTGGGGTGCGCAAGCCCGGCACAGGTTCCGGAAACCTATGGAATCAAGGCATTTGCGTTCTACCATACCCCCGACGATGTACTTCGGGAAATGCGGCGAAAAAAGCCCCTATCCTACTTGAAGGCGCTCGCGACCAACCTCTACCAGGTACTCAAGTGCGACAAGGTGGTAGTCTGCGGCGGCGGTAACATGACCAGCGTGTGGACCGGCGTTCTCGAAGCTCGCCTCCGCCTGCTGAGAGTGGCCAATTTTTTCAAGAAAGACATTTATCTGGTCAGCCAAACCATTGGCCCCTACACCGAAAGCCACCGGAAAAGTGTCGATTCGGTATTGAAACACGCCAAATGGATTGGTGTAAGGGATCTCAATTTTTCGCACACCCAAATCAGCAAACCTGTGGAATTCGCCCTGGATGATGCATGTTTTCTGGAGAAACGCCACAACGACTACACGCGTGGCATCAGTGCGAAGAACGAGCCCTTCGCCTGCGTCTCAATGAGAAAATTCGGTGGAATGGACGACAACGCGGTGTTGCGCGTTGCCACCGTCATAGGAAAGGCGCTGTCCTCCCACAATGTTAATACGGTTTTCATCCCTCATCATGCGCCGCGTGGAACAGAAGGCGACATCAAACTGGCTCACAATATTGAGCATTTATGGCCAGCCAATCGTTTCCACTTGGTTGATCCAATCCCCCTCGCCTCTTCCCTCAAAGCGTTGACGGTAGACAGTCAGTTCGTGGTATCCATGCGTTACCATCAGCTGATATTTGCGCTATCCACGGGTATTCCCGCAGTGGGCATCTATGTGAATGAATATACAGAGGCAAAGCTGCGCGGATCGTTTGAAGCCCTGGGTCTAAAACCGTTGGTAACGTCCATCGACGACGTAGAAAAGAACCTGGAACCGCTAGTAAAGGAGGCCCTTGAATCACGGGCAACATTCGAAGCGGCTGCCCTGAAGGTCCAAGGCAACGCGCGGACTATCAGTGAACGCCCTTACCGATTGTTGGCGGATGCTGCCGAAGCCTCCCAACCTATCGCATCGGTAAAGGAGGACATCCAGTCGTGACAGGGATGATGGTGCTGTTCCACTGTGAGTCGAACCCAGGTTATGCGGCGTCCAGCCACGAACACACGTTTCTGGAGGTCGCCAAACACTTTACGGGGGATATGGCGAAAATCCATTATGCCTACGCCAATCTTGACGGCGGGATGACCCATTCCTTGCCCAAAGACCTGACAAACGTCATCCACCTGGACACTCGCTGGTCCACATCGGAACAACTCCGCGCTGTGGAGCGCTATATCCAAGACAACAAGATCACTCGTCTATTAGGTTTCGACCAGCCTGTCTCCCGGCCAATGTATAAGGCATTCAGAAACGGAGGTATAAGCACCTTTGTTTCCTATTGGGGCGCACCAATGAGCTCCCTCAATACGGGATTGAAGCTATTTCTCAAAAAGCTTGAGGTATCCACGAAACGCCATGGCCCCGACCACTACGTGTTTCAGTCGACAGGTATGCGAAATACCGCCGTCGATGGGCGCGGCATACCGCTGTCCAAGACATCCATCGTTAAAACCGGGATTGATACCGACAAGTACGCTCCCGACAGTACGAAGAAGTACTATGCCCATGAGCAACTGAACATCCCCAAAGATCGAGAGATTATCGTGTTCACCGGGCACATGGAGCGTAGGAAAGGCGTTCACGTAATACTCCAGGCCGCGAAGGTTCTTACGCAGGACCTGGACTACAAAAACGTTCAGTTCCTTATCCTTGGCAACCGCCCCGGCGAGAAAGAACACTTCGAGCAATACCTGCAAAACCCTGATGTAAACGACCATATAACGTTCGGCGGGTACCGAAATGACGTCCCTGATATCCTGAAAAGTTGCGCCATGGGTATGATTGCGTCGACGGAGTGGGACTCTTTTCCCATGTCCTCACTTGAAATGGCAGCTACGGGCCTCCCTCTACTGGTATCTGCACTCCCTGGGTTAGACGAAGCCGTAACCCCTGCAACGGGGAAAACATTCCCTGTTGGTGACTACAATGTAGCAGCAGAAATCATACAAGATATGTTAAGCAACCATACGCTAAGGCTGGCCATGGCCGCCTCTTCGAGAGAGCGAGTCATCAAACATTACTCGAGAGCCGCCCAGGCAAGAGGCCTGATTAATATCTTTGAATCACTGGAAAAAAATACGGAGCTTTCGCTGTGAGTCAAGCACAGCAGATGGTAAAGCACTCAACTATATACGCAGTTGGTAACATCTCCCGGCAGTTGGTTGGCTTCATTATGTTGCCAATCTACACGCATTATTTAACACCGGCTGACTATGGTGTTATCGGTCTCCTTGTCTTCCTTGTCAGCCTCTTTGAAGTGGTGCTAGGCGGACACATGTTTCAGGCCGTCCCCAAGTTTTACCATCAGGAAGAAACCAAACTTCTGAAAAACTCAGTGGTATCAACAGCGCTATTAGTCACATCATTTTTCAGTGGCATGGCCAGTATTTTAATGGCCAGTTTTTCCGGCCCTTTAGCAGAAGTGGTTTTCGGGAAGGAAGAATATAGCATCTACATCATCATATTTTCCGCCCTGATAGTAACCCATGCACTGGAACAATACGGGTTAACCTATTTACGGATCGTCAAGAAACCATGGACCTACTTTAACTTCAATATGATAAAACTGGGCTTACAGCTTGGATTAAACATATTGACTATAGTGGTTCTTGACTGGGGACTTATGGGGCTTGCATTAAGCAGCCTGATTTCTTCGGTGATTATCGCGTTAGCATTATTATTCTATACAGTTTATAAAACCGGGTTTCGTGTCAGAAAGACCATTGCTATCTATATTCTGAAATTTAGTTGGCCACTCTGGATATCAGGGTTGATTGGCTTATATATAGGGTCTTCCAATCGCTATTTTATCAGAGTATTTTCATCGCTCGACGAAGTTGGCCTTTTTGAGCTTGCTGCAAAATTTGGATCAATCGTATCAGTTCTGATCTGGCTGCCTTTTTCTCAATACTGGCAGACTGAGCGCTTCGAAATTGCAAAACTGAAAAACCCTTATCCCGACTATTCTATGGCATTTCGAATGATTACAGCACTGCTGGTTATTGCAGGTGTAGGAGTAAGCATATTCTCAGGGTTAATCATCAACATCATGTCTGATGAATTATTTCACCCGGCTGCCAGTGCCATACCTTATTTGGTAATCGCCGGTATATTTCAGTGCTTAACGATATTTAACAACTTTAGTTTTATGTTGACGGATAGAACTTTGGAAGTCACGAAGAACAATGCAGTTACAGCTATCGCCATAAGTATTTTTTACTTCGTATTAATACCTTTGCATGGCTTCGTCGGTGCGTCAATCGCATTTGCTTTGGGATCGATAGTTCAATATGTCTATGCGCTACACAATGGTAACAAACTGTACCCACTAAAAATTCGACAAGCCCCACTAGTCATTTCAATTACTATACTTTTAACCGCCACAACGATCGATAGAGGTGTGGCAAACTCTAACTGGACTGTTGAATCCATACTTCTGAAGTCTGCCATATTCATCACCGCATTTTTTTCAACTCTATACTGTTTAAGCAGTAAGCCCGAACGAAAAAAACTTGCGGAAAAGTTATCTAAAGGCGTAAAAAATAAATTGAATTAATCGGGATACCAAAATGGCGACTAAAACTCAAGTTATCTTTTTCTAAGCACCTTCCTCATAAGTATACCGAGAAGACCTATCGCCATTATCAAAAAAGACGAAGGGCCTGGAACGCTCCACTCTTCAACTTGTAATCCCGTTATTTTACCCTCAAGCCCCCACATCATTAAACCATCATTTACCCGAGCAAGATCAATAGTAGTGTGAAAGTCGCCTCCAATAAAATCGGAGACAGGAAAATTAATGGGCCCATCGGAAAACGGTTCATTACGGAAATCGAACCCCATATAAGCAATATCCGGCCCATAGCCGCCTTGAGGGAATTCATCTAAATAATTAAAAGACGTATCACTGTATGTCAGATAGTGGAACGCACTACCCTCGCTATGATAGGTAAGGCCTTGAGTAGAAAAGCTCCAGTCAAGAACCTGGCCCATTCCGCTTCCGCTTGGTCCGTCTCTCACTTCCGAGGGATCAAATACCAGATATCCGCTCATGAAGACGTCGCCATTTGTAACAAACGACCCATCGTCTCTAATTAGCGGCGAACTAGGATTATAGTCTCCATTATCTGTGACAATAGAAGTGGTATACCCCTGGAAACTGTATTTTAATGGCGTCGCGGCTAAAAACGGACATACAAGAAAAACAAGAGCAGCAGTCAAAATACGCATTATGTGAACCTCTACTGAAACCTAGTATCGAGCAATTTCCCAAACAAAAATCAACAACGATTTTTGGACTCAGCTAAATAATTCAATCATAATAACTCTCCTTGTTATTAAAAATAATCAATCACTTCCATAACCAAATCGATAATTATCGGGAACAACTAGATTTCACCAAACATTCAAAACTTCAATTCAATCGCTTCTGGAGCCAAGACAGTGAGCGTGCAAAAAGATAATTGTATGCAAAAAATACGTTTATCGCCCTATCGCTAAACCCGAGCGGAACACTAAACTTGCCCAGTGAATATGCTATAGGAAATAGCAATAGAAACACGAACAAAACTGCTGCGGCTTTAAACTCTTGACCAATTAGCAGCGCTATCACCAAAACATGCAGCATTAACAATGCACTGGAAAACATTGCAACTTTAGAGCTCAAAAATGATTGTATGCTTTGAAAGTCGCCGCTACCGTGCCAAAACTCCCTAGTGAAAAACTCTCTTAGAGTAACGGGGTAACCACCATGAATTGCTTTTAACTTCTGATTAAAAACTACCTGAACATTATAGCGTTGGGCTCTGATACAAAATTCAGAATCTTCTCCGGTAGCTAAAGACTGATCGAAACCGCCACACTCAAAAAAAATCTCCCTACTGACCAGCATATGGCCAGTGCCGACATAACTAACCGAAGACCTACCTTTTTTACTTAAGACTGGTTTAAACCAACAACGGTATAACCAGCCATCTTGTTTAGATGATTCTAATGAACCACCAACGATTAACCGACCTGTTGCAATATCTGGAGAAACTCTATCGAACTCTTCGCGCCATTCCTGAGTGAGCAAAACATCTGCATCGTTGAATATTAAAATATCACCCTTAGACGCACTAGCTCCTATATTTCTCAACCCGCCAATTGTTGCACTGTCATCAACTAATACCAGATCAGCCAACTCTTTACTCAACAATAGCGTGCCATCCGTCGAGCCATTATCAACAATTATTATCTCATGCAACAGGTCACTCAGAGCGTCTCTAATCGATAATATGGTTGACCTAATATTCGAGAATTCATTAAGAGTCGGAATTATGATACTTAACATGAGTTATCCTTTACTCAACAGAAAACTTCTCTACCTTCGCTGGAGGAGAATCAATATCGTCGCCATCCGTTGGGATATCACCTATTCCACGATCACCTATATATGGAAAGCCCTGAGAATCCCTATTTTGAGGGGTACTTGATGTCATCACTATATTATCTATGTACAAACTCTGTGTTTTCGGGGCCTTACCATTCCAATAAGTAAATATGTATAATGCATCAGCTATATGCCCACTACCGGACAACGTTTGGGCGTAATTTCCATTCCAAACCAACTCATCGTTTACCCAATAGCGCACATATGAATTGCCACCCTCGGAGACCGGTGAAACACCGAACGAGAGAGCAAGCTCCACCTTGAACCATCGATTTCGTGGCAATAACTTGCTCCTTTCACTTGCTTTTCCGATCTGCATCCAACCTCTATCCCAAACGCCTTCTTTGATAAATCTATAAACAGCGTCAGCGTTAGTCCCATCATCCATAATTTGGAAATCATTATAACCGCCGTTGCTACCACCAGTCGTAGCTGTTCTTATTCTTAAAAACTTAAGGGAACCATTGCTAGGAGTACTTATATAGAAACTTTCGGGTATATACATGTAAAACTGAACCCAAAATTCATCACCAGTCCTCAGATCTGACGGGAAGTTAAGAATTCCACCCCAGCTACCGAACCCCTCTGCACCCTCCGCGATGCTCATTTTAGCGGAGAGTGTACCGTCAAGGGTGACCTCATTCGAAAATTTCGTGCCGCCACCAGCATCGTCAAGACCTCCTGTAGTCTGAACAGACGCCCCTACGCTACCGTCGTTAAAGTCAATCACCCTGGACCAGGCTTGTGAATTACCTGAAAAAGTAACAAGATACACAAACAAAAAAACACTCCAACCGAATAACTTCCTCATAATTCCACCCTCGAAGTGTCAAACTTAGAAATTAATATTATAATAAATCGAATACTTTGCAAGGAATCCGTTAACATTTTTCGATTGCCTCAAGATTTTTTTATGCCTTTTTTTTATAAAAATCCTTAAATATCAAATGATGTATGTGAAACCCGCCAAAAATTAATAGAAGTTAATGCAGAAGCATTCATGACAAATCCAAAATAATAACTAAAGGCTATTGGAATCAGCGACTTGAATATTGTTTTGCGATTTTTGTTTTTATACTTACTCTTCTTTCTGAATTTACGAGCGCTACTACCAAGGCCAAATGGATCCATATAAAAGGGTAGTATGTAACAGTTACAAACTGTCCCGAAATTAATAACCCAAGCAATGAGAGGTTTGCACACCTTCCTATTATAAAGCGCTTACCTGAACGGTCTTGATCACTGAACTCCCTACACGTCTTAAACGACAAGAATATTAGTCCGATAAATATCAATAGACCTAAAAAGCCAACATCCGTTCCAACTTGAATAAATATATTATGAGGCAATTCGGCTTTACCTAAAATTACATCTTCTGGATAATATCTTTCAAAATAAGGAGCAAAATTAAAATAGCCAACTCCGAGAATAGGATTATCTTCGATCATTTCAATGCCATTTTGCCAATAGAGTATACGCTGCATTGAAGTGCCATCATCACCCATTGTCTCAAACCGTTCTTTCTGTTCCTCAGGCAAAAATGCCCAAATCAGGAAGAAGGAGACTCCCATCGAAACTAATATCTTCGGCTTAAAAACGTGCCTATAATTCATTGCTAATAACTGGCAAACCAATGCTAGCTGAGCCCCTCTGGAGCTGGCGCCCAGTATTACCATAATTGCGGTAATAGGCATCAACATTAAAAAATAATACATTCGCTTGCTGGTATATGGCCTAACAACAGAGATAAATGCCCAAGAAATTGGCCAATACACTAACATCTGGATCGCAAGCTCGCCTGAGTTCTGAAAAAAACCTGGCGGCCCCATAAGCCCCCAGTCAGTGAAAGAAAACCCACGCTGCGCCCACGTAATTGACAATGACAAAGACAATTTGAACGACGCAAGAAGGAAAATACAAATAAAAATGAAAAACCGCCTCCTAGTATTTACGACATTAATTATTATGAAATATATAATAACCCACAAATAATATTTGTCGAGGTTGTTATATGATACTTGTGGAAAGTACGCAAAGTAACTTGATACTAAAATAACGAAAAGAAAAAGTATTAATAGTTTATTTATTGGTGAAGAAACCCATTTAATGGTTTTGTCTGTAAATGAACCGATAATGGCTCCCAGCACTACTAACTGTGTCCATGGGAGGAAATCGATTGCAGGATAAATTGACTGCGGGCGTACGTACTCAAAAAAAAGATATGCACAGACCATCCAAAACGCGAAACTTTCATGCTTAAAATAGCGCCACATCGCGCCTACTTTAAGGGCATAAAGATCTTCATCCGTTATTTCTTTGCGCTTTTTAAGCACACATCCCCCTGACCGAATCCATCACATTCTTTTCGCAATAAGTAAAGAACTCATCGCTACAGTTGAACGGATCATGAATATAGGGAACGGGCTTTCCGCAGTAAGTTCCTGCTAGGGCAAGTGTGTAGTCCTCACCAACTTTCTGGTGAAATTCGGTAATCTGGGCTGGTTCCATAACCACGATAAGGTCATCGTTACGGAATCGGAAGTCCTTTACATTTACAGTCTTGTGGTCGTCCAGCGACAAACCATGGCTTGCTGCAAATTCCCTGGCTCTGGGATCCGCCGGAAAACCGTCCCCACAATTCAAACCACAGGAAGCAGACTCACGACCAAGGCTACGCGCGTATGCCTCTGCGAGAGGGCTACGGCAAATGTTGCCGCTGCAGACAAATACCAACCTCTGACAATTTACCGCGTCTACCCCAGAGAAAGCGCGATAGGCACCAAGCCTTGCAAGAGCCCAGTGGTAGCAGAATCGCAAAAGTCCTTTTTTTGAGCCAAACCGCTCATAGACCAACCGGTTCAACGCATATTCTCCCTGTTCTGGTCCAGAAAAACCCCAGTGGTTCCTAGCTCTGGGTATCATGCCACAAGTTACGTTACCATCGGGAAACATTGATACTTTTTGGTGTCGCACATCGCCCTACGCGATAGAATTTTTGAGCCACATACAGGATAATCGGGCTCCGCCTTTCACTATCGGTACAAACACAGGACGTTTATACCCATGGAACCCAGAATACTCGTTCTCGACGGAAATCAGCGTGCCTCCCTTGCCGCTGTGCGATCTCTGGGATCAAAGGGGCTCTGGGTTGCCGTGGGCGAGGCGGCACCGGAGTCGCTGGCAGGCTGTTCCCGTTACTGCCGCCAGTGTGTGACTTATTCAGACCCGTACCTATCACCGCGTCTTTTTTTCGAAGACATTTTGCAGCAAATTGAATCCTCGGGCATTTCCTTTCTGTTGCCAATCACAGAGGCAACCACTTACGTCCTGCTTCGATATCGCGACGAACTGCCAGATCATATTGTACTCCCCTTCCCGTCCTCGGAGGCAGTGGAACAACTGGCTAACAAGAATGAATTGTTTCAGTTGGCCCTTGAGAAGAGTATCCCCATTCCGGATACGGTTATTTGTAATGATGCCGAAGAGGGACTGAAGGCGCTCAACGGGCTGGATCGCTTTCCTGTTGTTCTAAAGCCTTTCAAATCCAAGGTGTTGGTTGACGGTGGCATCGAGTCCACTCAGGTTATTGTTGCCAACACTCAGGAGGAGGCGCGTAACGCTATTACCTCCAATTCGTTCTTTCGCTTTCCATTCTCTATCCAGTCCTTCATCAATGGCACTGGCCAGGGCGTCTTTGCGTTGTTCGATCACGGTAACCCGGTGTGCTATTTCGCCCATCGCCGGCTCAGGGAAAAGCCTCCCGGTGGCGGTGTTAGCGTGCTATGCGAGTCCGCCCCCATTGATGAGTCACTCCGGAAATCCGCAGAGAGGCTACTTCGTTCCGCTAACTGGCATGGCGTAGCCATGGTCGAGTTCCGAGTCGCGGAGGACGGGACGGGGTATCTTCTGTCTCTTATACACATCTCCGAGCCCACGAGACT
>OJDW01000222.1_pt1 | contig 14731 bp, 20 predicted proteins | sample 1593131 | NCBI WGS metagenome assembly OJDW01 (sample SAMN05416874, study PRJEB24817) | seawater metagenome | isolation source: Sea water | place: Canada:Atlantic | collected 2013-11 | reverse complement strand
TACGAGATCATGCCTAGTCTCGTGGGCTCGGAGATGTGTATAAGAGACAGTTTCATGACAGTTACCTCAACGGTTTATTGTTTGCTTGTTCGCAAAGTCCGCCGCCGGTTGCGGCGGACACTCAATGATCAGATCCGTCAGAGGGTAGATCCGGCAGGCCAGAACTTCCCCTTTTTCAACGGCTTCAGGCGGGGCGTGCCGCTTGCTCATCTTTCCGCACTCGAAGTCACCCTCAACCACCCGGATCTTGCAGAAGCCGCAGCCACCGCCTCGGCAGCCTACAGGTACACACTTCACACCCAGTTGATCCATGGCCTTGAGTACACTCTGGCCTGATTTACAGCGAAACCTCTGTCCGCTGTACTGTTCAGTAATTTGATAGCCCCGATCCATACGCATCCCCTTCATACCCTCTTAACTAAACGGAGCATCTTAAAAATTTTCACTACTCTTCGAATCAATACTCTCCGTTTATAAGATAATCAATCTTTTCATTTCTCAACCTATTGCTGACTTATTTGTCAAGCTTTAATACTTTAGTTTTAAATGGTACCGGGTTTACAAAAATGAGTTAAAGAAGCCTCATGCGCAAGTCATCGCAAGAGGCTCTCGATTAATTGTCAATCGTTCTATTTTTAACTAGAATTGAAAACGAAGACTAGCCATCAACCGATTCCCATCTTCGGATACGCCACTATTTTGCTCAACCTCAATCCACTGATACTCAACACCGACCGTCACACGGGATGTAGGATCCCAAATCAAGTTTACCCAAGCATAATCAATCGTCTCAATGTCGCCTGAGTAGCGAGCATTGTCTGGAAGATCTTGCTCCATCAGAGTATACCCAACTGAAGAGAACCATTTTGGTGTCCAGTAATGATTCACAAAGGCCCCATAAACGAGCAGGTCAACAGTCTTCAAGTCTCCGTCATCATCTACATAAACGTCCGGCATACTTTTTCTAGCCTCATTAGCCGGTTCACCGTAAAGATCTCCTATTCCCGATCCGTAGGAGGCAGTACCTTTCAACCAGGTAGATTGACCAAGCGGTAAGCTGACATGTGTTTGGACGCCTGCACCGACTGTCTCATCATCCACTGGTGCGTTATTTCCATTCGTAGAAAGGTGGCGCAATATCCCGCTGACTGCAAAGTTACGACTAAATTCATATCGCGCTGTAAGATCCGGTAAACCCTTTTCACCTTCTGCGAGGACCCCATCACCCCTAGCTATCACAGTACTTGGATCCTCCAACGCTACTGCAAAAAGGTGTTGATCGAACTTAGTGGTATATCGAATTTGACCTTGACGTGTAAAAGCAAAACCACTGGGGTCACCCAGTCGGAGTGTACGAGTCGCCGCAACGAAACTCATATAGTTGGTCCATGTTTGGCCGGCCAGGATATTATTCCATTCTCCATACGCATGACGCAGATTGAAACCGCCAGTTGGCACAAAGTGACCTTCAACATAAGTTTTAACTGAACCAGCATCCGTTTTCGTGTTCGTCCGGAAATTTAAGCGCGATTCATTGGCCGTAAATGTAGCACGACCATCGGTTTTATTGGCAGGATTCTGAAGATTGAAAGGGTCGGTAACAACACCTAGATCATGATCAAAATCATACAACGCGTCAAATTTAACATAACCGCCAAACGCGATATCTGTTTCTGTTCCGGGGATATTGAATGTAGATCGATGGTTCCACGGCGGACCAACACGGCTCGGCTCACCCGTGACAACCGGCTTCCCGCTTTCAACCACATCAAAAGCGAAAACAGAGTGTGAAAAAACAATCACTCCAACAACAATCAAGTTTTTATTTAAAGTTTTTATCATTTTAAACCCTCACTTATATCGATTTTATTTTTGTTGCACGGCTTCTCTTACTTTCAAATAACCCCCGAATTATCATTGATAAAACGGCGAATTAAAAAAGTAATCGAACTGGATAAACTTTTGCATTGCAACTAACGGCGCCCTATCCCTATAGAGGTACATCCTCGACCGCCGTCACCCCCCCCGAAATGTCGGGTCAGTCCCTCGGTGTACAATACCGCCCTGCTCATGCTCATAAATCAGCTCCTTTTTCGCCTTTGGTGGGCGGCGGTTCATCCCCCTTTTCGTCCCGAAGTTCGAAGCGACGTGCAAGGTCCAGCATCAGGCCGCCGATGCCTCTGGGAAGCAGCAGCACCAGAGAGATAACCGTGACCCCCATTAACAGATCCCAGTGCGTGGTAAGCGTGGAGTACCAGTAGTGCAGGCTTTCGAAGACAAAAGCCCCGAGAATTGCCCCAAACAAGGTGCCCATTCCCCCCATAATCACCATGATCAATGCGTGCGCCGAGAGCATCCAACTCACATCCGCCGGGTTCACAAAGCCGTATTGTGTTGCGTTCAGATACCCCGCGTAGCCAGAGATCGTGCCGGCGATAACGAAAGCAACCAGCTTGTAGAGCGCAGGGTTGTAGCCTAATGCGCGCACTCGCACCTCGTTCTCCTTAATGCCAGATAAAACGTGTCCGAAGGGCGCACGCAGCAAGGTGCTCAGTAGCAAATACACCGCCACCATGGAACCCAGCACAACGTAGAATAAGCTTTGTCGATCCCCTAGATTCACAAGCTGAATGCCTCCTATCGCAAGCTCCGGCTTGAACATCATGAACACACCGTCTGAGCCTCCAGCAAAGGGAGCGTCATGAAATAGATAAAACAGCATCTGGGAGAACGCGATGGTCGCCATGATAAAGAAGATTCCACTGGTGCGGATGATCAACAGCCCTATCACAAGGGCAGTCAGGGCCGAGATCCCTAGTGCCAGTGGCAGCGAGCTCCAGACGCTCGCTGGCAAATACTCGGGGGAAGCCAGAGCCAGGGTGTAAGCGGCAATGCCGAAAAAGGCAGCCTGCACCAGGCTGACCATGCCAACCACACCTACCAGCAGATCCAGGCTTAGCGCCATGATCGATAGAATCATGATGGTGGTGAGCTTTTGCAGGAAAAAATCGTATTTCTCACCCACCAGCACCTCTCCATAGATCGGGTAACATGCCAACACCACAGTGAGTACCATCAGTAAAATCTGTATTGAACGGGGTAAGCAACGCATTACTTATTAGCTCCTATGCAAACAGACCGCGGGGCTTGAACAGCAACACCAGTGCCATGAGCGCGTAGACCACTGCGCCGGCAAAATCCGGCACCAGCACCATGCCCCAGGTCTGGAACAACCCCACCAGCAGCGCCCCTAGAAATGCCCCTTTGACAGAGCCTATGCCACCAATCACCACGACCACAAAGCAGAGAATAAGCACCTCATTTCCCATACCTGGATATACTGAGGACACGGGTGCGGCAATCACTCCGGCGAATGCCGTCATCAGAGCCCCCACCGAAAAAACCACCGTGTACGTCTTAGAAATATTAACCCCCAGCGCCTGCACCATCTCTCGATTATTGGCCCCGCCACGGATTATCATACCCAGCCGAGTTTTCTGCAGAACCAAATACATGGCCAACGCAATAAATATACAGACGCCGGACACGAACAACCGGTATACCGGGTACTGCAAGTTATCGGTGATTTGGATCGAACCCGAGAGCAGCTCAGGCATGGGCACGCCATGAGAGTCGTTGCCCCAAATGATACTCTGCAAGGCATCGAATACGAGGATTAGACCGAAGGTAAGCAGCACCTGGTCGAGATGATCCCGTGAATAAAGGCGGCGAATGAGAAAACGCTCCAACACCACCCCAAGCAGTAGCGCTATGGGAATGGAAGCGAGTGCTGCCAGCCAAAAATTACCCAACTGTGCGCTTAGCCAAAAAGCTAAATACGCCCCGATCATGTACAATGCGCCATGGGCCAGATTGATAATGTGCATGATCCCGAAGATCAGCGTTAGGCCGCTAGCAATCAAAAACAGGAGCAAGCCCGCTTGCACACCGTTGAGTGTCTGGATAAGGAAAGTATTCCCGTCCATTTAAATTCTCCCGAACATTACCCTTGGAATGGAGGCCGTGTTACTTACATACACACCTCCCCCACCGCACTACATTTACTGTGCCATAGCACAGCCGGTGGCTGGGTCTTCCAGAGCTTCGGCCGCCACACCGATAACCACGTTTTGACCATTCTGCACTTCTTGCAGGTACATGTTTTGGATCGGGTTGTGGGCTTTAGAGAATTTCCATGGACCACGGGGGCTATCATCAAAGGTCACCTTACCCATGGCTTCGACCAATGCCTCCTGATCGGTGGTATTGCCGTCGACCTCGGCCATTGCTTTTACCAACAATTGGCCTGCGTCATAGCCCTGCACTGAGTAGATACTGGCTTCCTCGTTGAAGCGCTCTTTGTAGGCTTGAATGAAGGCGCGGTTGTACTCATTGTCCAAAGCTGGGTTCCAGTGGAGAGTAGTACGAACCCCGTTGGCGATATCACCCAGGCCCGCGATCGAGTCCGTAAGGAAACCGGTGCTGAGCAGCTGTACATTCTCATTCAAGCCTGCTGCGGCATAGTCCTTGAGGAACTTCACTGCGCCACCGCCGCCGAAAAAAGCGTACACGGCATCTGGGTCAATGGAGGCGATATCGGTCAGGGGTACTTGGAAATCCACGCTAGGGAAAGGTATTAGGATACGCTTGACGACTTTACCGCCGAGCCGCTCAAATTCTTCCTCGAAGCCACCCAGATGCTCTTCGCCGGCAGCATAGCGCCAGGAGATGGTAACCACCTCGCGAACACCCGACTCATAGGCTGGCCTAGCCATACTAAAATCGGGCTGCCAATTAGAGAAGGAGGTACGAAAGATGTTGGGCGCGCAAAGCTGGCGAGTCGCCACGTTCAGTCCAGCGTTGGGAATCACCAAGATGGTGCCCTCCTGCCTGGCGACCTTAAGTGCGCCCATGGCTACCCCCGAATGCACGGGCCCCAGCACGAAGTCTACGTTCTCGCCAGAGATGAGCTTCTGCATATTGCTCACCGCATTACTCGGATTAGCACCACTTGGCACTGTCACAATCTCAATGTCACGGCCACCGAGCTTATTTCCCGCCTGCTCGAAGGCCAGGCGGATACCGTTATCTATCCCCTGCCCCAAATGACCAAAAGTACCGGAGTAAGGCAGGAAAAAGCCTACCTTCACCGGATCCTCATTGGCCTGAACGTTACCCCCCATGCCCAGTGTCAGCACGACACCAGCCACCAAACTGCTGGCTTTGCGAATCAATTTCTTCTTGAACATTACGTTCTCCCTATCCTCAATAGTTGTTGTTGTTAGTCCGGCTAGCGACAAACTCGCGTTGTTTAGATCTGAACGAGTAGCTCCTCACCTTGGTGCTTCACCGGATAGCTAGCTACTGCCTCGGTGATCGGTGCACTGCCGGGGCAGCCGTTGCGGACATCAATCAGACCTTGATGCAACGGGCATTCAATCATATAGCCCTCAAGGAAACCTTCAGACAAGCTAGCCTTGCCATGACTACAAGCATCGTCGGTGGCGTAGTACTCACCTTCCACACTGTATAAAGCAATACGGCGGCCTGCGGCCACCACGCATATCACCTCTTCGTCACCAAAATCCGAGACACTCGCTACTACATGCCATTCACTCATATGCTCCCCGGAATCTGCTCAAACCCATTGATCCGCTTTACCATTAACTTTGTCTGTAGTTATATATTAGTAAAGCGATTACGTTATGTGTAATATAGACCATAAACCACCTTAGGGAGATGCGCAATGACCAAAAACGAAAATTACATCATCGTCGGCGGTGGCCAAGCAGGTGGCCAAGCCGCCATCTCCTTGCGCGCCAGCGGCTTCCAAGGCCGCATTATTATGATCGGTGAAGAGAGATTGATCCCTTACGAGCGACCGCCGCTGTCTAAGACCTGCAGCCCCGGACATGCGTAACCAGTCATTCCACGACGCAGTTGATTTTCTTATTTCACATCACGGAGAGGTCTAAGCAGACCCGGCGAGACCTTATACTGCGTACTGCAATCATCACCCAGCACGATCACGCTCTTGCGGTTAATTTTGGTGACGATTGACCTTCCCGTCCCTCGAACGTTACCTTCAGTCCCACTCGCAGCTGACTCAGGGCTTGCACGGCTTCTTGTTCGTAAGCCAATAAATCCGCACCTGTTTCCAGCCGCCAGAGTTAGCCACACTGATTCCTGCCTTTTCATCCTAGGAGGAATCCCATGCCCGACCCCGACTTGCACCAGTTTTGGCAGAAGGCGCTGTCTGACTGGCGCGTTTCTGGCTTATCCGGAGCGGCTTACTGCAAACAACGGTCGCTCGTTTACCGCCGGTTTATCTACTGGAACCAGAAGCTGAACAGGAACCCCGATGATAAAGCCGGTTCCCAGTCCGGATTTGCCCGTGTAGCGACGGTTCCGGGTGACAGCGAGGCCGACGGATTGACCATCTCGTTGCCCGGCGGTGTCTCGATCACCGGCCTGAACGCCGGTAATATCGAATTTCTGGGCGCGGTACTGAGGCAGCTGTGATGCGTAATTGATATCTGCGTCCGGCCTGGGACTTGCCGGAGATCTACCTGTACCGGGCACCGGTCGACTTCCGCAAGCAGGCCAATAGCCTGGCACTGCTGGTGGAGCAAGAGCTGGGCCATAGTCCATTCTCTGGAGCGCTTTATGCGTTCACCAACCGGCAGCGGAACAAGATTAAATGCCTGATGTGGGAAGACAACGGCTTTGTGCTCTATTACAAGGCCCTGGCCGAGGAGACATTCAAGTGGCCGGGCCCGTCTGAAGAGCTGATGCCGCTGACCGGCGAGCAGATTAATTGGCTGCTGGATGGCTACGACATCAGCCTGTTACGGGGGCATAAAACCCTGCATTATGAGAGCATCGGATAGCACTTTTCAGGTGTGCCGCGGCATTGTTTTTGCTATAATTTAGCTATGAAAACAACACCTGATAACGCCCCTTCGACCCCCGATTTCAGCGGCCTCTCTGCCGCTGAAATGGCGACCGTTATCAGTGATCTTCAGCAGCAACTCGCCTCGAAAGAGGAAGCCTTTCTGAACCAGGAGGCCAAGCTGAAATTGCAGTCATCAGCACTGGAGCGGCGCGACCAAGCCATCCAGAGCCGGGACGCACGCATTGAGATCCTCGAAGAACTGTTGCGCCATAAGGAAGATCCAGCAGTTCGCAGCCAGTAGTGAGAAATCCTCTTGCCAGTTCCACCTCTTTAACGAAGCAGAGTTGGAAGTCGAAATCGATGAACTGCGTGATCAACTGTCGGATGACGTGGAGGAAGAGCACCTCCCGGAAACGTCGTACGCGGGGCTTCTCGGACAAGCTTCTGCGCGAGCGTATTGAACTGACCCTCAGTGACGAAGAGAAAGCCGGTGCCAGCAAAACCTTCTTCACCAAGGTGAAAGAAGAGCTGGAGTTCATCCCCGCTCAACTGAAAGTGCTGGAGTACTGGCAGGAAAAGGCGGTGTTCGAGCAAGACGGTGACGAGCACATCGTCGCTGCCTTCCGTCCGGTTCATCCGCTGGGTAAGTGCACCGCCACGCCGTCACTGGGCCTACCTCATCACCTCCAAGTACGCCGATGGCCTGCCGCTGTACCGGCTGGAGCAGATGCTCAAACGCCTGGGGCATGAGGTCAGCCGTACCAGCATGGCCAACTGGATCATCCGGCTGGATGACGTGTTCAAACCACTGATCAACCTGATGCGGGAAGTGCAGAACAGCAGCGATTACCTCCAGGCCGACGAAACCCGGATCCAGGTGCTCAAGGAGGATGGCAAAACCGCCCAATCTGACAAATGGATGTGGGTAACCTGGGGTGGTCCACCCGGACACCCATCGGTACTGTTCGAGTACGACCCCTCCCGGGGCGGCAAGGTGCCGGTGCGCCTGCTCGATGACTTCCAGGGCATCCTGCAAGCCGATGGCTACTCCGGCTATGGCAAGGTGTGCCTTGACAACAACCTGACCCGGATTGGATGCTGGGACCATTATCCCGAGTCAGTTTTTATCCGGAGTAAAACGTCAGATTATAGTGCCGATAGGCGATGCTCAAGATCATTTGTCGGGATAAAATACCGGTTGGAATTCCACGATCCAGGCGTCAGATGCAGCTCCGATTCGAGACGCCACTCTCGGGCGACGCCTATGTGGCAGCTCAAGGGTGACGCATGGCCATATTACCAACCTGCCCATTGCACCCGCAGGGCGGTTGTTCGTTCTCGCGACATGGCACCTATTCCCGTGTAACGCCCGCTGGTACGCGGATACCTCGCTGGTATTGCCCGGAGGGTCATTGCACTTTCAGCTTGTTACCAGACTTTCTGGCCTCTCATCTGTCGGGGGACACTTGCAGCCTTGGAGCAAGTCGTCCTGCACGTGGAACACGCCGGCAGTGTGGAAGCCGCTGCAAATGCGTTACGACCTGACGATATTTCCTTACCCAGCGCAGTGCGATGGACCCGCTGCCGGATCAGACTCGTACGAGGGTCATTGGCTGGGGTACTGGATATGGCACCGGCGATGTTTCCCGGCTGCCATCCCAGCATCACGTCCTTCCAGAAGCGGCTGCATCGACCCAGAGTTTTGACGTGCCTGCGATCCCGGCTCGCAGCTTATATGCCAGGGCTGCCTTCCCCGCTGGGGTATGCCCGACGTGGCTCCGTTTTACAATTTATCCAACACTACTCTGGGGCAGACCCACCCACGCATCAGTATTAACGTTGTCACCATGGCATTGACGCCACAAGCGGAGATGAACAGTGCACAGCGAGATGACGGTACCCGGTTTTGAGACCCGATTAGCCAAGGTACAGGACGTATGGCGGGATAACCGCTGTCTCAAGTCGTCTTCGATCGCTCAGTACCTCTGGTGGATTCGCCGTTTCCATCGCTATTGCATCGCACAAGCCCTCGATGCGGATGATCAACTGACCCAGGCCGGTGTGCATCTCTTTGCTCAATGGTACGCGCGACAGAGACAGATCGATGCTGAGGATATCTGTCAACAGGCTAAGTCGGCCCTGAGAGCCTGGGCTCTTGGTTTACGAACCCTGGGCGTAAGGGTCCCTGACTGGCAGCCCGCTAAGAATCGAACGCCTGAGCCCGAGCCTGAACTGCAGGGTTTCGCCGAACATCTACGCCAACATCGTGGCAACCCGGAAGCTACCATCAAGAAGAAGCTGGCTCATATCCGTTGCTTTCTGGCGTTTATCGCCGCCCGGCATCGGCCACTCCGGCACCTGAAGTTGACAGACGTTGATGCGTTTCTGGTGGATTACAGCCAGCGCCATGCGCGTACGACCACGGCCGACATCGGCAGTAGCCTGCGCGTCTACGTGCGCTTTCTACTGGTAACTGGGCAGGCATCTGCGGATTTGGCGCCATCCATCATTACCCCGGTCGTGCGCCGTTATGAACAACCACTGCGGGCGCTGCCGTGGGGCGATGTCCGCCGCATCCTGGCCGCCATTGATCGCAGCTCGTCCATAGGGTTGCGCAACTATGCCTTGCTCTTGCTGATGAGCACCTATGGCCTGGGCGCAGGCGAGGTGATCCGTCTGACGCTCGACGATATTGATTGGCAAGCGGCCACCCTGCGTGTCGTGCGACCAAAGACCGGTGTCGCGTTCGTGCTACCCCTATTGCCAGCGCTTGCTCAGGCATTGGCCGACTACCTCAATCATGGGCGTCCCCGCCGCGCACCATCGCGACATGTATTCCTGTCAATGAGAGCACCGCATTATCCTTTGAGCGAGTCTTCGGCGATACGGCATATACTCGTCGGTCATGCCAGGTTTCCGGACATCAGTTACCCACTGATGTTTCCCGTCTATAAAAACAATGTGAGTGATTTTTTTACCGCCGCGAGATTCGAACTCTCTCAGCTCTAGGCCAACCAAGTGGCATTCGTAAACAGCATCACTCATTTTGCTGCCACCACCGGTTTTGCCCCAATATTCTTTGATTTCCCACACGACTGAGGGATTCGCCAAGCCCGGTATTGCACCATCGAGATTTCGGGCCGATACATGCAGGTCATGATCATTGCACCAGACGCATCTGGCTTGAGGATCGGGCTCTAAAGCGAGGCCCTTAGCGGCACAAACCTGGCTGGCCGTGTGGGTTACTGCCGCAATCATGGATTTTGACGATTGGTGGTGGTCTTGGCTCTTGGTGGCCGTTTTCAGAACACTGATATTGTTTTTAGCGCAGTATTCCAAGGCTTCTTCTTCAGTCCGAAGCAGGCCCAACGCTTCTTCGAACAGCTTGTTTCTGTCGTGGTAGTAGTCAAAGAACAGATCTACCGTTTTTTGATCAATGGGTAGCTCCGATCCGTCGGGCAAGGCGATTTTCTTCTCGGCACGCAGCTCTTCCAGCCATTCTTTCTGATATTTCTTCTTTTTGGCTAGGGAAAGATAAAACCGGTGAACATCCCACATGGGATGCCGCCACCCAAGGGCAAGCCACTTATCAATACCTTTCACGCGCTAATCCTCGTATTTAATGAGTTGATAGGCCGGAATCTCCAGAGCAGGATCTCGTTTTTGCTCAAAGGTAAGTCGATGGTTGATGTACTCCTCGCAAGCCGGATCGATTTCAAAGCCGACAGAGCTTCGCCCGCACTGGGCCGCTGCAATCATGGTTGCGCCCGTGCCAATGTATGGATCGAGAACGACGTCGCCCTGGTACGAATACATGCGAATCAATCGGTAAGGGATTTCAACAGGGAATATTGCTCGGTGGAAATTGAACCTTTCAGTTTGGCTTTCTACGCGCCACCACTGCTGGCACCAAGTTCGCCATTCATCAAGTGAGATTCTGCTCTGTTCTCGGATTGGCTGAGGGCATTTCCGCTTACCGGGTTTCTTGAGCACGAAAATGTATTCAAAGTAGTTATTGTTGAAAAGAGTCATGGGGTAAGGGTAGCTACCAAGCAGAGGGCCTCTGAAATTTCGGGTGTACCCTTTGTCCCAGATAAAACGCTCCAGGAGTCGGAATCCTGATTTCTCGGCTGCCTTCAGACAGTCTGCGCCAAGCGGAACGCGACCGATAACGGTGTCGTCGCTGTAACGATACTTGGTGACGATATCAGCGACATTAAGGGCGTATCGACCCCCGGGAACGGTCGCCCGGTAAACAAGCTCGCAGACATGCTCAAAGTGAGAAATAAAACCGTCGTAATCAAACTCCTGCCCGCGCCGGAATTCGGTCGTGACGTACGGGGGGCTAGTTACAGTGAGATGAACGCTTTCCGGTTCAAGTTCGGAAAGCCGTTCGTTGTCGGTTAGGTGAATCTCATGCCTATCAGGCATGGCTTTCCCCAGCGAAAAGTTCGTCTATAGGAACGCCCAAGGCTTCCGCTATCCTGGAGATCGTCGTTAGGGTAGGATTCCTTTCGCCTCTTTCAATCCCACCCATGTATGTCCGGTGGATGCCTGCGTGATCAGCAAATTCTTCTTGCGAAAAACCCTGCGACTTTCGGAGTGCCCTTACGGTTTCTCCAAACAGCACGCAGACTGCATTCCTTTTTTCCATGTTGATCTCATTGAAGGCCTTATTAAAGATCCCGCAGCATCAGCAAATGATACTTGACAGTCCACATACTATGAGTATCATTTCTGATTGAAACGCTGCTCGGCACAAAACAAGGATGGCATTAGGGAACATGTTCAGGCTCGAGATCCAAGCAAAACCATTTATCAAATGGGCTGGTGGCAAGCAGTCGCTCGCAAACCAACTTATCCCTTTTTTCCCGAGCGATTACGACCGGTATTTTGAGCCGTTTGTGGGTGGAGGCAGTCTGTTCTTCAGCTTGTGTCCAGAGACCGCAGTCATCAATGATCATAACCGTTGGTTAATTGATACCTACCGGACGGTTCGAGACAACTGGCAGCAAGTCGCAGGGATTCTCGATAAGCTTCCGAACACCAAAGAAGACTACCTTCGGATCCGCAGTCAAAACCCGTACGAACTATCCGCTGAGGTACGAGCAGCGCACTTTATCTACCTAAACAAAACCTGTTTTCGTGGTCTGTTTCGGGTGAATCGAAAGGGGCAGTTCAACGTGCCTTATGGTGCCTATGACCGACGCTACTACGATCCCGAGAATCTTGAATCAGTGTCGGCCTCACTGGCACACACTACGATACTGGCCGGTGATTTTGAGCTTGCGTTGGCCGACGTCTCAAATCAAGATTTTGTGTACTTAGATCCACCTTATTACAAACTCGGAGGGCACTCCGATTTCAACCGTTACACTGAGAACCAGTTCCGTGAAGCCGAACATTTTAGGCTTGCCTCACTGTGTCGAGACCTGGATTCACGTGGTGTTCGCTGGGCGGTGAGCAACAGCAATACAGAGTTTGTCAGGCATCTATATCAGGGCTTCCACTTCCATGAAGTATCTGCTCGACGAGAGATCAACTTGAAATCGCAAAATCGAAATATCCTAGAATTGCTGATCACCAATTACGACCAATGATGGTGGTAATTGGTTTTGAATGACAACCCGAATTTACAGTCCAAAACGTTCGGAAAAAGGCTGATCAGTTGCCCTACTGCTGGAATCTGTCATTGAACACAGCGGCCTACCAAAAATTATTTGTGTCTTACAACTCGCGCTCTTTATGCGCTTTCGCAAAGTTCCTTGAGAGGTTCTGCCCCGCGGCTGCGGGCACTCCTTAGTAAAGCATCTTTTGTTGGGATACTACCGCTTGTCCAGGCGGTCAAGTGAAGCGTTCAGCGTGGTTCTGGCCACACCAAAATGTTCCGCCACCTCTTTTTTGGTGATGTTTGGATCCGAAAGCATAGCGGCCGCTTTCTTTACATCGGCTTCTAACATGGCTGGTCTTCGGCCGCCTTTCCGACCTCGGGCCCGAGCTGCGTTCAACCCGGCGATAGTGCGCTCCCGAATCAGATCATGTTCAAACTCAGCCAACGCGCCAAAAATATGAAATACCAGGCGGCCACCTGAGCTGGTGGTATCAATAGATTCCGTCAGTGATTTGAATCCGATATCCTGCTCATGGAGGTCTTGGACAATCTCCACGAGGTCCTTCAGAGACCGGGCCAGCCGGTCCAATTTCCAAACAACCAGAACGTCGCCCTTACGAAGAGTACGGAGACATTGCGACAACTCAGGTCGTTCTCGGAGCTTGCCGGTAAATTTTTCTTGGAAGACCTGTTCAGCCCCAGCTTTTTCAAGGGCATCCACCTGGAGTTCGGAATTCTGATCCTGAGTGCTGACACGCGCATAACCGATGATCATAAAAGGTACCTTTTGTGGTCATAGATTGTTGTACGTGAATGTTGGTCATTAAACAAGCAAAAAACCGGTGATTTGAGTCACTGCTGAGAACGTCCAGAAAACGACTGTTTGTTGATCACAAACCGAGAAATCCGAAGTCTCCGCAAGACCTCAACGATATGGCCATCCGAAACAGAGAGCGCAGAACAAATTGATTGGACGCAAATGACAAAGGAAAGTAACCTGAAATTTAGGCTCATGAAATTGTTGCAAAAATAGGCGTAACGCCTATCTATCCAAACAATCAAAATCATCAGTTTAGACCGCGAAAACTCTTTCAAAAAAAAAGAGAGTATGTTCTTTAAGGAGAATCAGATGCGACTGGTATGCATCTCAGACACACATAGCCTGCATCGCCGGATTGAGGCAATTCCTGAAGGGGATGTATTAATCCATGCAGGGGACTGTTTGGGTGCTGGCACCTTAAGCAATGTCGTTGATTTTAACGAGTGGCTCGGAACCCTTCCTCACGAACACAAACTTGTGATAGCTGGGAATCACGACTGGGCTTTCCAAGAGGCGAAACCTTTCGCCCTCGAGGCTTTATCCAACGCAACTTACTTAGAGGATTGCGGTGTCGAAATTGGTGGATTGCTTTTTTGGGGATCTCCCTGGACTCCCACGTTCATGGAGTGGGCATTTATGCGCGACCGTGGGCGGCCCATAAATGAATATTGGAAACGAATTCCGGCAAAGACCGATGTGCTTATTACCCATGGACCGCCTAGTGGAATCGCTGATGAGGTCGACACAGGTCTCGGAATTGAAAAGGTGGGTTGTGCGGATTTGATGCGAAGGATCGAACAGCTTTCTCTGAAGGCTCATATCTTTGGTCACATCCATGAGGGATACGGCACTTATCATCGTTCAGAAACACGCTTTGTCAACGCCAGCATTTGTACTGAGTCCTACAAGCCGATAAACGCCCCGGTTGTTGTGGATCTCTAATCAATATGATGAACAATCAGAAAAAGAACGCTGCCTGTGGAAGCAGATAACAACTTTTAAGTAGCGGGTAATCAAACATGCCCAGAGTTGATTTATATGTCGAGAGGGAAGCATGAGAAAAAATTCGGAGTTTCAACAGTTAAGCTTACCGTTTACCGAAAACGAATTCCGTCTGAATTCATGCGACTTAAAAGCTAAGAGCCTTGCTTTTATAGAGCTAGAACGCGCCGAGATTATGCAACCGAGCAATCGCCGGGAGAAGCCTCAGTTACTCTTGGAGATCGAGGCAGCCAACCGAGAGAATCGTCGCAATGTTAGAGCTGCGATGAATGTATTCGCAGAAAAACTCACAAACCTCGCTAACGGAATACCAATAAAAAGAGAGCCCTGGGGAATTCGCGAGGTGAACAAGGCCTGTCTCTTATACACATCTGACGCTGCCGACGACTCCTTACGTGTAGAT
>OJDW01000218.1_pt1 | contig 15005 bp, 10 predicted proteins | sample 1593131 | NCBI WGS metagenome assembly OJDW01 (sample SAMN05416874, study PRJEB24817) | seawater metagenome | isolation source: Sea water | place: Canada:Atlantic | collected 2013-11 | reverse complement strand
AGGCGCACTCGACGTTTCCGGGCGTCTTCCGGATGGCAGTCAATGGCAACAGTCGCTGAACCTCGAACAGGCTGCCAACGGCAAGGGCCTGCATCGTCATTGGGCAAAGCAGAAAATCGATAGTCTGATGGACAGTGGGCTGACCGGTCAGATTGATGATGACGCACGCCAGCAGGTGACCCGTCTGGGGCTGGAACATCAGTTGATGACAAAGTACACCAGCTTCCTGGCTCAGGACAAAACCCCGTCCAGGCCGTCGCAGGAGACGCTGGAAACCGACAGTGTGCCCACACTGCTGCCCGCGGGGAGCCAGGGAACGATGTTGCGATATCCCCAGACCGCAACCATATCTCCCCTGCTGATCGCCATTGGCCTGATTGGGCTGATGTTCTCCGCTGCAATCACGCTGCTGAAGCGGAGGGTATACCCATGAACCGATTGATCCTCCTGTTGGCGACGACGTTCGCGACTGTCCTCGCAGTTGGCCTGTGGATCCCGTTCAAGGCCCTGGTGGCGCAGGAACTTCTGGAACTGGCCTGGGCTGAAAGCCAGGCACGGCAGCAGGAAACCCGGCCCTGGCCCTGGGCAGACACCTGGCCAGTGGCCCGCTTGATGGTGCCTGAAACAGGACAGTCACTGATCGTGTTGGACGGCGCGCACGGTGAAAGCCTGGCCTTCGGGCCGGGACAGGTGCTAGGGAACGACGGCCGGGCGGGCCCAGTGGTAATAGCGGGCCATCGCGATACGCATTTCCGGGGGCTACAGCACCTGGAAACCGGCAGCCGGGTAAAGTTGCAGGATCGCGATGGCGACTGGCGTTCATTCCGGGTGGACCGCATTCGCATTGTCGATAGCCGGCACGAGCAAATCAATACCGCACAACTGCCCAGGGATTCGCTGTTGCTGGTGACCTGTTATCCCTTTGATGGCCTTGAGAACAACGGTCCGCTACGCTATGTGGTGGAGGCCACAGCCGAGTCCCTGGTGACGGCCAATAAAGCCGATAACGCCCTGGCCCGGGAGGCTGTTGCCGGAACCTGATTTTGGCGTACACTTGTGCGCCAAAAATTGCATCAGGGTTGTCGTTAATGGGAATGCCAAGAAAGCTGCTGGCCTGGCTGATGGTGCCGGTCATCTGTCTGTTTGCACTGGTTCTGTATGTCGCCCGGCCATTCAATCCGGACAACAACCGCTTGCTGGCACGAACGATTGCCCGCGTCGGTCGTTTGCTCCTGGGCATGGAGCGCTCTCTGGAAGGGGCCGACAACATGCCGCAGGACCGGCCCACGGTCGTTATTGCCAATCACCAGCACAACGATGACCTGTTCGTGATGGGGGATTTGCTGCCGCCCCGCACCGTCACGGTAGGCAAGTCGTCGCTGATATGGATCCCGTTTTTTGGCCAGGTGTTCTGGCTCGGAGGCAATGTCATCCTCAACCGGGGACGCTCCCACAAGGCTGTTGCGGTGATGCAGGCGACCAGCGAAGCGATCAGCCGTGACCGCAAGAGCCTCTGGGTCTTTCCAGAGGGCACCCGCAGCCGCGGCCGGGGTCTGCAATCATTCAAGAAAGGGGCTTTTCACGCCGCCATTGCCTCCGGTGCGCCCATCACCATGGTCTGCGCCAGCCAGTACTATGATCGTACCCTGGGGTGGTCCGGCCGCCGCGAACCGGTGGCTATCCGGGTGCTTCCGCCGGTTGAAACCGCAGGACTCACGGTTGCGGATATTCCCCAGTTGATGGCCCAGTGCCGCCAGCAAATGGAAGCGGCCATCGCGGACCTCGAACCTACCGCCTGAACGTGTCCCACGAAACTGCCTGCCTCCCTGCGGAAGTGCTTGAAGCGCCGGGTAAAACAGGGCAGTCTTTCGGGGACTGTTTCGCTGCTCGGAGATGCATGCAATGAATCTGATTCTGTTCCTGATTATTGGTGGTGTGGCCGGTTGGCTGGCCGGCCTGATCATGAAGGGCCGAGGCTTCGGCGTACTGGCTAACATCGGTATCGGTATTGTCGGGTCCGTTCTGGGCGGTTTCGTTTTCCGCCTGCTGGGCCTGGCTGCGCAAGGCGCCATTGGTGAACTGGTTACCGCCACAGTGGGTGCCGTGTTGCTGCTGGCGGTTGTCAGCGCGATCAAGAAGGCCTGATTATGATCGTACCTGTCTCTGCCGTTTTTGCAGCCGTTCTCGGGTTGCTGTTGTTGGTGTTGTCGGGGATGGTGTCCCGTTTCCGCCTGAAATATAAAAAGAGTCTGGGTGTCACCGACGACCGGGACTTCCAGGCGGCTGTCCGTGCCCAGGCGAATCTGGTGGAATACGCCCCTCTGGGTTTGATAATGCTCGCGATTGCCGAGTTGAACGGTGTTCCCAGTGGGCTGGTGTACTGGACGGGGATGGCCTTTGTGGTGGGGCGTGTGTTGCATGCCTTCGGCATGATCAATGGCCGGGGTGGCCCCCATATTGCCCGTATGGCAGGTATCCTGTTGACCTGGGTTGGCATCCTGGCCATTGCCGTGTTGCTACTCTGGAACGTATTCCAGGTCTACGGATGAGTCTCCCGCGGGGGCGACACAGCCCCCGGATCTTCTGTTTGTGAGGCCGGGCTCCTACTAGAGTGCCCGTGCCATTTCCATGGTGACGTATTCCAGTTCCAGCCGGCGGTTGGCGGCGTGGTCTTCCGGGCGCGCCAGGGGGCGATCGCTGCCCCAGCCGCTCACCAGAATCTGGCTTTCCCTGACGCCCTCGCGAATCAGTACTTTCGCCGCGCTGCTGGCCCGCAGGCGGGACAGGAAATGGTTGTATTCACTAACGCCGAAATTATCGGCATGGCCATGGATTCGCACCGTAGCGCCCGGGTTGTGTCGCAGGTAGAGCGCGTGCTGGCGCAGGATGGTCAGGTCCTGCTCATCCAGTCGATGCTTGTTGAAACCGTAATGGAACCGCAGCCGATGAGGTTTGCGGGGTGTGCCGTCCGATGCCAGTGAGGGCATTGGCAGGCCTGATTCGATGGCCGCTCTGGCAAGTAGATCCGGATTGTCCAGTATGAGTACAGTCATGGCAGTTTCCTTGGTTGCACGTCCTGTTTTTCTTGTTGTCCCGGCAACTATTGGCTGTGGCCGGGACAACGGCAATTGGCGATTGGTCGAAACCCATACTCCGTGCTCGTTTCGAGCATCGTGCGATTCGCCCCTTTGCGGCTGCCCTGATTGAATGTCATTTGTATGACCATCGTGTGACAACCGCAGAGTAGCCTGTTTGTGGTGCCGCGCACAGTTTGTTTTGCCCGTGGCCGGCTAAACCGCTTCAGGATTCATTACAACGCGAAAAACTGGCCATGCTGTGGTAAAAAGCACCTCTCAAGAGACAAATTATGATGAATTGTGACGGCCCATGCTGATTATCCCCGCCGAAAACACCGTGAACTGGAAGCGCCCACCCTGGGTTACCCTCGGGCTGATCACGACTTGCCTGCTGGTATTCTTCTTTTACCAGGGCGACGACAACCGGCTGATTGAAGAAGCGGTTGAGCAGTATCTGGAATCGGACCTGAAGTCTTTGGAAGCCCCGGTATACGAGGACTACCTCGAGCGCCAGATTGAGTTTGAAGACAATCAGAATCGGGTCTACGACCTGCAGAACTTCCAGCAACTGCAAGAAGAGGGCGGGGACTTGTGGGTTGCCTACAGCCTGCTGGCGGACCGTGAGTTTTACCAGTACATGCTGCAGAACCGGGACAGGCTCTGGGCGCCGGCCGAGCGCCGCCTCTGGCTGGAGCAGCGGGGGGACATTCAGACCCAACTGATGGACAGGCTCAGCGCCAATCAGCTGGGGCTGGTGCCAGCGGAATTTTCCCTCTACACGCTGATTACCTACCAATTCCTCCACGGCGGCTGGGGCCATATTATTGGCAACCTGGTGTTCCTGTTCCTGCTGGGGTTCACCGTCGAGAAGGCCCTGGGGGCAGGGCGTTTCCTGCTGGCATACCTGTTGTGTGGCGCTCTGTCGGGTGTGGTGTTCACCGCGTTTTCCATGGGCAGTCACATACCCCTGGTGGGTGCATCCGGGTCTATCTCCGGGCTCATGGGCATGTACGTGGCCATCTACGGGTTGCAGAGAATCCGCTTCTTCTATTTCGTTGGTGTGTACTTCAATTATTTTCGCGCCCCGGCGTTGGCGATCCTGCCCGTGTGGTTGGGCAAGGAAATCTACGATTACTGGTTCGCCGGAGCCACGGGCATTGCCTACATGGCCCACGCGGGTGGCCTGGTGGCCGGCGCGGGTATGGTCTGGCTGCTGGGCAAGAGCTGGTTGCAGGTGAAGGAAGAGTTTTTCGAACCAGAGGAAGATGAGCAGGACGAGCGTTTCACCACCGGCTACAGTCAGGCCATGGCCAGCCTCGGCCGCATGGATTTCGACCTGGCCCGGCGCCAGTTCGAGGCGCTGAGAGAGCACTACCCGGACCGCACTATCCTGTTGGAGCACTTATATCAGCTGGCGAAACTGCGCCCGGACCTGCCGCAATACCGCGAGCGGACTCAGGAATTGATGAACGAGTCCCTTAGCCGGCGCCAGCCCGAGCGGATGGTCGAAATCTGGCAGGAATACCTGGGCAAAGGCGAAGGCCATGCCCCGCTCGACGCAGAGGACCATAACCGGGTGTTGTTCACCTGCCTTCGCAATGACGACCTGAAAGCCGCGGAGAAAGCCTTCGAACGCCTGCGCAGTGCCGGTGATCAGCTCCTGGCCAGCGAAGCCTGCCGCTTGCTGGCCGAGGAGTTCGAAAAGCGCGAGATGACGCCCAAGGCTCGCCACTACAGGCAGTTGTTACAAGAAAGCTAGCTCACGGTTGGACGGCCGATTGTTGGGGAGGCTTTTCCAAAACACGCTGTGAATACATCCATGTACGCTCGGCTCCGCCATCCATGGCTACGCACGGTTTTGGAAAAGCCTCCCCAACAATCGGCCTGACTCCCTTACTCCTGAACTGCGAAAGAAGCCTTCGGGCCTTTCAATGGCTCCCGGTTCTCAACCTGCTGCAGGTACACATCGACCTGCTCGTGCAAAGGATGGTTCAGACAGCGTTTCTTGACGAAATTCAGGAACGCCGACGCTTTTTCCCACTGCCCCAGACCATTCGCCAGCGCCTGAGCGACCAGCAGATAGGCCGGTGCCAGTTCCTCGCTGTCCGGGAAACGCTTGTGGAAGTCCTGCAGTAACTTCAGCGCCGGTTTGAAATGCCCGCGCTGATACAGGCAACGGGCGCAGCGCACTGACAGCTCGGGGTCCTCCAGCCGGAACCCTGGCTCCACAGTTTCTATAGCCGCCAACAACGCCGCTATACCCTCGCCGTCGTTCCGTTCCGCCAGCATGTTCAGCAATCGGGGGTGATACCGATACAGCTCCGGAATATCATTACGGGCGGTCAGCAGCTGATGCAACTGTCCCAACCGAAAGGCGTTCTGGGAATCCCGTTTCAGGGCTTCCTTGAGCATCGACTGGACCCGGTCGTAGTTGCCGTCCTTCAGGTTCATGTCAATGTCGGCGTCAAACCGATGGGTGCGGTCGCGGTTCTGCATTTCGCCGGCGTTTTCGTCATCCTGCAGATCGCTGGCAAAGCCCAGCTCCTCCTGGTACTGGAACAGCAGGTAACCCAGCATGTGGAACAGGATCAGCGTAAAGGTGCTGTTGAGAAAGCCCGCCAGTGTGCGGGCAACACCCGGAGCGAAGTGGGTGAGGGCGAAATCCTGGGCCGCCCCGGACGCCAGGGTCAGCAGGATCAGGTAGCCATACAGCAGGAAATAGGGCGTGCCGATGCGCGAGATCAGCACCGCCAGGTTCATGGGGTTCACCGCGGCCATGACCGAGCGCTCCATGGCCAGCACCATGATGCTGGCGGGCAGGGCCAGTATCACGAAGGCCACGGCCAGGAACATCAACAGCGGCCCGCCGACCATGGCAGCGGCCGCCACCATGCCGCCCATAAGCGCAAACACCAGTAACTGCAGGATCACAATGTCAAACCCGCTGCCGGTGAACGCCACTGCTACCGGAGGCGGTTTCATATGACCCTCGGCGGTGTGGCTGATAACGGCATAGGTATACTTCAGCAGTGCCAGGGCCAGCACCAGCGTGATGATCAGGCCGATGAGATTGCCGCTGACGACCAAGGGCACCAGCGTACAAATGGCAATAACCATCAGCGGATCGGTGTGGAACGGGTAGCGGAAGAAAGCACCGATCCGGTTCCAGAATGGCACGGCCTCCGTGGCGGCACCGAGATAGCGCATGGCACGGCTGCAGTGGGGGCACAAGGCGTGTTGTTTTCGGGTGTCCGCATCCGGCATGCAACGGGTGCAGTAGTGTATCTGGCAGTCACCGCAATGCCATTTTGCGGGTTCGCCGGGGTGGTAATGGCAGTCGTGTTTCACTAGTCGCATCTTCTAATCAATTTTAGCCCACATGATTACAGATACTGGGTTTGTGGGCCAGGACACTGCGGATACCACATCAAAAAACAGCCTTACACCTGCAAAAGAAATCTTGGAGCTAATTTCAGTCGTGATTTTGTGCTATAAAGTGTACCGAAAAAATACAGCACTTAGTTTATTAAGCAGCTCGGTATGTCAATGGAATGAAATGTGTCTCATATGGAAAATGGAGTAGTTTATGTTTAATAAAGGACTATCTACCGTCGGCCTTTCTTTGTTACTGGCCCTCACTGTCACAGGCTGTGGTGGCTCGTCTAGTGATAGCTCCCCTGACGAAGGTGGCAGCGACCAACCTCCTGTTCAACAAGAGATCGATGTAAGTGGCGTTGTTCGTGATTACTACACGGGAGAGCCAATTCCAGGTGCTTCTGTTGATATTACGTCTGCCGATGGCACCAAGGTGGCAGGCAGTGCGGGCGAGGACGGTCGTTTTACTTTGTCTGTGAATAGGGGGATTGCCAGGATATCAGTCAATGCTGATGCAGATGGCTATGCGGAATCCTCCAGTATTGCCTCAACGCTTGACAACGTTGAACCTACGGGACTTGAACTCTCACTGTTACCAGCGAATAGCATACAGACATTCTCTGCTTCCACTAGTACTAACCTTCCGGTTGACGAGCTGAATGTCGTGGAGCTCGGTGCCAATGCATTTGTGCTCCCGGATGGGACTGTCTATTCCGGGGATGTGGATGCTGAGATAACGATTGTTGATCCCACATCCGATCCAAGTGTTATGCCTGGTGGCTATGAGGCGGTCGGTGCAGACGGTACCGAGGGGTTGATGGAGTCCTGGGGAGCAATAACTGCCAACTTTGAGTCCGAAAGTGGCGAAAACCTCCAGCTCGGCCAGGGCCAAATCGCAACCATCCGAATTCCACTAGCGCAGGGCAGGGCTGCGGCTACCTCACCTGCAACCATACCTCTATTCTATTACGATGATCAGGAAGGCGTTTGGCGGGAAGAAGGCGCTGCAACGTTGGTCACAGAGAATGGCATAAGCTTCTATCAAGGTACCGTAGAGCACTTCACAACATGGAATGCGGACTACCTGTATGAGTCCGTGGACGTCATCGGTCGAGTAGTCGACGAAAGTGGAGACCCTGTAGCTGATGCCCTGGTGACGTCTCAGGGGCAGGATTATATCGGTAGCTCTAGCGTTCGAACGGCCAATGACGGCACGTTTCACCTTCCGGTGCGCCCGAATTCCGATGTGTTGATCGCGGCTTCCAGAAATGGGTTGTCCAACACAACCTCGATTTCCGTGGGTGATACCGACTTTGAACTTGGCAACGATATTGTCCTGTCCGAAGCGGCGGTGTCGATTACGTTGACCTGGGGCGAGAATCCTGAAGATCTGGACACTCATTTTTTTGGCCCGGAGAATGAAAATGGTTCCAGCGAGTTCGAAGTCTATTACGGCAATCAGTCTGTGTCCGTTAATGGAACTCTCATCAACCTTGACGTCGACGATACCACTAGCTTTGGTCCGGAAGTGACCACTGTTCCCCGTTTTCCATACCCAGGTACCTATCGCTATCTGGTTTATCTATTTAGCGGAAGCGGGACGATTGAGGACTCGCCTGCCCGTGTAGAAGTTTCTATCGGAGGGGAAACCAGCGTTTTCTCGCCAACCCAGGCTCAGGGGACGGCTACCGATTGGTGGGCTGTTGTGAATTTCGTAGTAGACTCCGAGTTCAATGTCACCTTGCAACCAGTGCAGGAGTGGCGCGATTTCGGTGCTAACCCGGCGCAGGCGACGGTCAGCCCTTCGGCGCTGGGTGTTATGGAAGGCAACGAAAATCCAGCTAAGGCACAGGTTGAGCGTAAATACTATGCTCGTTGATTAAGCCGAGAAGAACTGTAAAAGGGCCCGGGTGAGGCCCTTTTTTATTCGTACCTATCGGTATTGTTGATTTCGCACTCGTCACGCGGGCGTTTTGCTTCAACTGCCTGCTATTCTGCCTCCGCAGCCTCCAAAACAAACCTACACCGCCACATTTTACGTACATAGCGCGGCGTCGAAGTAAAACCCTTATTGTTCCGCGAGGATCCATCATTCCAAATCGGAGTCGTCTTGAAGGCACCAGTAAGAGAATCTGATCAGCACCCGAGCGCTGTAGAGCCATATCAGTACAATTGGGCACATATCTTCGTACTTGCATTGAAGCACCGGCCCCGTCTGGTCCGCGCTAATCTGCTCGCCATACTGGCCACGGTGGTCAGCGTGCCTATTCCCCTGCTGTTGCCGGTACTGGTGGACGAAGTGCTGCTTGATGAGGCCGGCCCGGTGCTGCCCGTAATGCAGACGATGCTACCCGAAACATGGCACCTGCCGGTGGTTTACATCGGCCTGATGGTGGTAGCAGCGTTTCTGCTAAGGTCGTTGTCGCTCACCTTCAACGTGCTTCAGTCCCGTGAGTTCTCCAAGATTTCCAAGGATGTGGTGTTCCGTATCCGTTCCCGACTGCTGGGCCGGCTGCAGCGGGTGGCCATGTCGGAGTACGAAACCCGTGGCTCGGGCGGCATCACCAGTCATTTTATTACCGACCTGGATACCATCGACCAGTTCCTGGGTACCACCATCAGCCGTTTCCTGGTGGCGAGCCTGACCGTCACCGGAACCGCCATCGTGCTGATGTGGGTTCACTGGCAATTGGGACTGCTGATCCTGCTGTTCAATCCGCTGGTGATTTTCGCCACCATGCTCATTGGCAAACGGGTCAAGGAACTCAAACGCCAGGAGAATAGCGCCTACGAGGACTTCCAGGGTGACCTGACGGAAACTCTGGACGCGATCCACCAGCTCAGGGCGGCTAACCGGGAACAGCACTACCTGCGCCAGCTGATCAGCCGCGCCCGCACGGTTCGCGACCATGCCATACAGTTTGAATGGCGCAGCGACGCCGCCACCCGCGCCAGCTTTGCGCTGTTCCAGTTTGGTGTCGACACCTTCCGCGCGGCGGCGATGGTGACGGTCCTGTTCAGCGACCTGAGCATCGGCATGATGTTCGCCATCTTTGGCTACCTGTGGTTTATGCTCACGCCGGTACAGGAAATGCTGAATATGCAGTACGCCTGGTTCGCCGCCAATGCGGCGTTGGGGCGAATCAACCGCTTGCTGGAACTGGAGGAGGAGCCCCGTTACCCGGCGCTGGAAAACCCCTTCAGGGATCGTCACACCGTTGGCCTGACTCTGAAGGACATCCACTTCAGCTACGGTGAGGAATCCGTGCTCAAGGGCATTGACCTCCACCTTGAACCGGGAGAGAAAGTCGCGGTTGTGGGCGCCAGTGGCGGCGGAAAATCCACTCTGGTACAGGTCATTCTGGGCATGTACACACCGCAGCAGGGGCAGGTGCTGCTGGGTGGTGTGCCGGTCCAGCGCATCGGGCTCCCCTGTCTGCGGGAGAACGTGGCCACCGTGCTGCAGCACCCGGCCCTGTTCAACGACACCGTGCGACAGAACCTCACCCTGGGCCGGGACAAGACCGACGCCGAACTGTGGCAGGCCCTGGCCATCGCGCAACTGGACGGGACCGTGGCGGACATGCCTCAGCAACTGGATACCATGATTGGCCGCCAGGGGGTGCGTTTGTCCGGTGGCCAGCGCCAGCGGCTGGCCATTGCCCGTATGGTGTTGTCGGATCCCTCCGTGGTGATCCTGGATGAGGCCACCTCCGCCCTGGACGCCGAAACCGAGTTTCAACTGCATCAGGATCTGGAGGCTTTCCTGCGTCAACGCACCACCCTGATCATTGCCCATCGTCTGAGTGCCGTGAAACAGGCCGACCGTGTTTACGTTTTCGAGGACGGCTTCATCACCGAGGAAGGGCATCATGATGAGCTGATCGCCCGCCAGGGGCTCTATGCCCAGCTTTATGGGGATCGACAGGCCTGAGGAGGATAGGGGTATTCACCGCCGCAATACTGAACATTCACGGAACCGCAGTTGAAGTCTGGTCAATCGGTGCAATAGTTATAGGAGACTTTCAAAATCAGGGTCTTTGCATCAGTCTATTGCCATCCGCGGTCAGTACGCTGATGCAAAGGCTACTGCTAAGCCTTCCGAAATCTTCGGATCATCAAAAGGAGGCACCTCATGTCGAAACAAAGCCTGAGTAAAGACAGTCTCAATACCCTTTCCAGCCTGGAGGCTGGCGGCAAGACCTATCACTATTACAGCCTGCCCAAGGCTGCCGACACCCTTGGCAACATCGACAAGTTGCCGTTTTCCCTGAAGGTGTTGCTGGAAAATCTGCTGCGCAACGAAGATGACGCCACCGTGGACCGGGGCCATATCGATGCGATGGTTCAGTGGATGAAAGACCGGAAATCCGATACCGAAATCCAGTTTCGTCCCGCCCGTGTACTGATGCAGGACTTCACCGGTGTGCCCGGTGTGGTGGATCTGGCGGCCATGCGGGAAGCGGTCAAGTCAGCCGGCAAGGACCCGGCAATGATCAATCCGCTGTCGCCGGTGGATCTGGTGATCGACCACTCGGTGATGGTGGACAAGTATGGTGACCCATCAGCCTTCAAGGACAACGTTACCATCGAGATGGAACGCAATCAGGAACGCTATGAGTTCCTGCGTTGGGGCCAGCAGGCGTTCGACAATTTCCGCGTGGTGCCGCCTGGGACCGGTATCTGTCACCAGGTGAACCTGGAGTATCTGGGTAAGACCGTGTGGAGCAAGGACCAGGACGGAAAAACCATCGCCTACCCGGACACCCTGGTGGGAACAGACTCACACACCACCATGATCAACGGCCTTGGCATCCTCGGCTGGGGTGTGGGTGGTATCGAAGCGGAAGCGGCCATGCTGGGCCAGCCTGTGTCCATGCTGATTCCGGAAGTGGTCGGCTTCAAGATTACCGGCAAGCTGCGCGAAGGCATTACCGCAACCGATCTGGTACTGACCGTCACCGAAATGCTGCGCAAGAAAGGTGTCGTGGGTAAGTTCGTGGAATTCTACGGTGACGGCCTGAAAGACATGCCCGTCGCGGACCGTGCCACCATTGCCAACATGGCGCCGGAATACGGGGCTACCTGTGGTTTCTTCCCGGTGGACGAGCAAACCATCAAATACATGCAGCTGACCGGCCGCGAAGACGACCAGCTTGAGCTGGTGGAAGCCTATGCGAAAGCCCAGGGCCTCTGGCGCCAGCCCGGCCAGGAGCCGGTGTACACCGACACCCTGGAACTTGATATGGGTGACGTCGAGGCCAGCCTCGCCGGCCCCAAGCGCCCGCAGGACCGGGTTGCCCTGAAGAACATGAAGGCCTCGTTTGAACTGCTGATGGAAACCGCCGAAGGCCCGTCAGAGTCCCGCGAAGGCAAACTGGAATCGGAAGGCGGGCAGACCGCCGTTGGTGTCCAGGACAGCTACGAACACGCCGCCAGTCAGCCGCTGGAAATGAACGGTGAAAAGACACGGCTGGACCCCGGCGCGGTGGTCATCGCAGCAATCACCTCCTGCACCAATACGTCCAACCCCAGCGTGATGATGGCTGCGGGCCTGATTGCCCAGAAAGCGGTCGCAAGGGGGCTGGATACCAAACCCTGGGTGAAAACCTCCCTGGCACCGGGCTCCAAGGTGGTGACCGATTACCTGAAGGTGGGTGGTTTCCAGGACGACCTCAACAAGCTTGGTTTCAACCTGGTGGGTTATGGTTGCACCACCTGTATCGGTAACTCCGGCCCGTTGCCGGATGCCGTTGAGAAGGCCATTGCCGATGGTGATCTTACCGTGGCCTCGGTGCTTTCCGGTAACCGTAACTTCGAGGGTCGGGTGCACCCACTGGTGAAAACCAACTGGTTGGCCTCACCACCGCTGGTAGTGGCCTATGCCTTGGCAGGCAACGTGCGCCTGGACCTTTCCAAGGATCCTCTGGGCGAAGACAAAAACGGGAAGCCTGTGTACCTGAAGGACCTGTGGCCGAGCCAGCAGGAAATCGCCGAAGCGGTCGAGAAGGTGAAAACCGACATGTTCCATAAGGAGTATGCGGAAGTCTTCGACGGCGATGCCACCTGGAAGGCGATCAAGGTCCCCGAGAGCAAGGTGTATGAGTGGTCTGACAAGTCCACCTACATCCAGCACCCGCCGTTCTTCCAGGGCCTGAAGGAAGAGCCGGACGCCATCGATGATATCAAGGACGCGAACATTCTGGCGCTGTTGGGTGACTCCGTCACCACCGACCATATTTCACCGGCCGGGTCGTTCAAAGCCGACAGCCCGGCGGGTAAATACCTGCAGGAGCGGGGAGTGGAACCGAAGGATTTCAACTCCTACGGTTCCCGCCGGGGCAATCACGAGGTGATGATGCGTGGCACCTTCGCCAACGTGCGCATCCGGAACGAGATGCTGGACGGCGTTGAGGGTGGATTCACCAAACACATCCCCACCGGCGAGCAGATGCCGATCTACGATGCGGCCATGAAGTATCAGGAAGAGGACACCCCCCTGGTGGTCATTGCCGGCAAGGAATACGGCACCGGCTCCAGCCGTGACTGGGCTGCGAAAGGTACCCGCTTGCTGGGCGTGAAGGCCGTGGTTGCTGAGTCCTACGAGCGTATCCACCGCTCCAACCTGATCGGTATGGGCGTGATGCCGCTGCAGTTCAAGGACGGGGTCGACCGCAAGAGCCTGAAGCTGACGGGCGAGGAAACCATCAGCATCAAGGGCCTGTCCGGTGACATCAAGCCGGGTCAGACACTCGAAATGACGGTGACCTATCCGGACGGCAAGACCGAGACCTGTGAACTACTGTCCCGGATCGACACCGCCAACGAAGCGGTTTATTACCGCCACGGCGGTATCCTGCACTACGTCGTGCGGGAGATGCTCAAGTCGGCGTGACTGTTTGGTCTGGCGTTGGTCTGGCAGGGCAACCTGCCGGGCCTCTCAATACTCAGTTACCCATTACCCCGCCACTGGCAGTTCCAGCCAGAACGTAGCCCCCTCGCCCGGAACGGATTCATAGTCCACCGTGCCCTTCATGCGCGCCATCAGCTCCCGTGTGATGGCCAGACCGAGCCCGGTTCCGCCACTGGCTCTTCGGTCCGACGAATCAGCTTGTGAGAACTTCTTAAAAATATGCTCCCGAAAATGCGGGGCGACGCCCTCACCATGGTCCCTGATACACAGCCGAACCGACTCTCCGCGCTGGCTGGCGAAAATGTCGACGGAGGACCCTGCCGGAGAAAACTTGATGGCGTTGGACAACAGGTTGGTGATGGCCTGGTTCAGGCGCTGACGATCCACATGAACTGTCACGGCTGGCAGTTCAGCCACCTGAAGATGAATGTCTCGCTGTTGGGCAAAGGTTGCGATGTTTTCAACACTCTCGTGAACAAGATTTTGCAGAACATGGTGTTCGCTACGGAAGGGCATTTTGCCGGCCACAAGCTTTTCCATATCGAGTAAGTCGTTGATCAGGAACGTAAGCTGTTGGCTGTTCCGATAGGCGATGTGCGCCAGTTTCGAGGCCTTCTCCGGCAGCTCGCCGACGGCATTGTTGGCCAGCAGCCCGAGGGAGCCGGAAATCGAGGTCAGTGGGGTGCGAAGCTCGTGGCTGACAGTGGAAATGAACTCGTTCTTCAGGTGGTCGACTTTCTTCCGCTCTGAAATGTCCTCGGTGATCAGCCAGACAACGGGTTCGTTGCCGTCATCGTCCAGTTGCAGCCCGTGGAGCATGACGGGGGCCAGTTCCTGCCCTGGTGTCATGAAGTAGCCTTCGAGGCCGCTGAGTCTGGCATGTTCCCGAAGGGTTTCCTGAACCCCGGGCCTGTTGGCCAGCGGCTCTCCATGGACATCAAGCGGTTGGTCGAAGAAATCCAGTGACTGGACGGATCTGCCAAACTGGTTTTCGAACGTTGGGTTTGCCCGGAGCAGTCGATTGGAGGTGACACTGAACAGCCCGATGCCCATGGGGGCCAGTTCGAAGAGTCCCCAGAGCCGCCGCTGCATTTCGCGATCCCGTGACATCAGGCTGGTGAGCCAGAAAACAGCACCGCTGACAATGACCAGCATCGCGAACAGGCTGCCACGAAATATCCAGGGCTGACTGGGGTGGTTTGGCCAGCCCCCGACTGGTTCGGCAAACACCACCCAGGTAGCGCCTCTCATGCGAATCGTGCTGGTGACTGGATCTTCCCACTGAAAGGGGCGTGTGGAGAAAAAAACCGACTGAGTGTCATTAACGTCGGCCGACGACGAGATCGCTATATTGAAGTCGTCTTGCAACGTATCCAGCCCTATCGACGAGTACAGTTTCTGAAGGTCCAGTATCACTGAAATAACCCCCCAGAAATCGCCCGAGGCCTGTTCGAATATGGGAACACGCCCCGCCAGCCCCTGCCCGCCCTGAACCAGATCAATAGGGCCGGTGAACACCACGCGACGGGTGTTGAGCAGCATCTCGATCTGATCTTGCGACAAGCTCTGTGCGGTCAGGTCGAGACCGATCGCAGCCTCATTGCCGGCCAGTGGGTAGACATGGCGAATCACGAAATCCG
>OJDW01000191.1_pt1 | contig 17049 bp, 15 predicted proteins | sample 1593131 | NCBI WGS metagenome assembly OJDW01 (sample SAMN05416874, study PRJEB24817) | seawater metagenome | isolation source: Sea water | place: Canada:Atlantic | collected 2013-11 | reverse complement strand
GTGAATACGTCCCTGTAGGCTCGTAAAAAACATCCCTGTTTTTTACGGTCCCGGAAGAGCTTCTCGGCCCTCCTTGCGATTCAAACTCTTGCTATGCGCCGCGCTCTTCAAGAACTGCGACAGCTGGTAACGTCTTTCCTTCCACAAATTCCAGGAAAGCACCGCCGCCGGTGGAAATGTACGAGATTTTGTCACTCACACCGTACTTGTCAACGGCGGCAACGGTATCACCACCGCCGGCCAGGGAAAAAGCGTCGCTTTCGGCGATGGCTTTCGCCAGGGACTGGGTGCCGTTGCTGAACTGATCAAATTCAAAGACGCCAACCGGGCCGTTCCAGAGGATGGTTTTGGCGCTTTTTAACAGCTCGGCGAACTGGCCAGCGGTTTCCGGGCCAACGTCGAGGATCATGTCATCATCGCTGACGTCGGAGATGTTCTTCGTGGTGGCGGTCGCGGTTTCCGCGAATTCACTGGCAACCACAACGTCCACCGGCAGCGGGATTTCCACGCGGGAGGCGATTTCGCGGGCCGTGTCGATCAGGTCGTGTTCACACAGGGATTTGCCGACCGGGTGACCGGCGGCCGCCAGGAAGGTGTTGGCGATGCCGCCACCGACGATGATGGAGTCGCAGACTTTTTCCAGGGCGTTGAGCACGTCCAGTTTGGTGGATACTTTGGAGCCGCCGACAATCGCAACCACGGGCTTGGCCGGGTTATCCAGGGCTTTGCCGAGGGCTTCCAGCTCTGCGGCCAGCAGCGGGCCAGCGCAGGCTTCCGGGGCGAAGCGGGCAACGCCATGGGTAGAGGCCTGGGCGCGGTGGGCGGTGCCGAAGGCGTCCATCACGTAGACATCACACAACGCAGCGTACTTTTTGGAAAGCTCTTCGTCGTCTTTTTTCTCGCCCTTGTTGAAACGGACGTTTTCGAAAAGGACGACTTCGCCGTCGGCTACATCAACGCCCTCGAGGTAATCGGTGATCAGGCGAACTTCCTGACCCAGTACCTTGCTGAGGTGGTCGGCCACCGGTTTCATGGAGGAGGCTTCGTCGTAAACGCCTTCTTCCGGGCGGCCGAGGTGGGACATCAGCATGACCTTTGCGCCTGCGTCCTTTGCCGCCTTAATCGTCGGCAGCGAGGCACGGATGCGAGCGTCGCTGGACACTTCGCCATTTTTTACCGGTACGTTGAGGTCTTCACGAATCAGTACCCGCTTACCGGCGAGATCCAGATCGGTCATTCTCTTGATAGTCATCGTTGTTCATCCCCTGATCAAAAAATGTGTCAGTGGCTGGAGAGCCAGTGTTTGCTGACGTCCAGCATCCGATTTGCGAACCCCCACTCGTTATCAAACCAGCACAGCACCTTCACCATGGTGCCGCCGGTTACGCGCGTCTGGCCTCCGTCGACGATGCCGGAGTGGGCGTCGTGATTAAAATCGGAGCTGGCCAGAAGCTCATCGGTGTAGCCCAGAATGTGTTTCAGCGGGCCATGGGCGGCGTTTTTTAGTAAGTTGTTCACCGCCTCCACCGAGGTGTTTTCCCTGACATTCACCACCATGTCGATTGCCGACACGTTCATGGTGGGCACCCGCATGGCCACCGAGCTGAACTTGCCTTCCATGTGAGGCAGCAAGCGCTCAATGCCCTTCGCAAGGCCTGTGTCGACCGGAACAATGTTGTGCAGGGCGCTGCGGGTTCGGCGCAGGTCCTGATGGTGATAGGCGTCGATCACCGGCTGGTCATTCATGGCCGCATGAATAGTGGTTGTCGTGCCGTGCTCCACCCCCAATGCTTCATCAAGTACCTGGATAACCGGTACCAGGCAATTGGTGGTGCAGGAGGCAGCAGCCACGATACGATCAGACTCGGCCAGTTGGTCCTGATTCACGCCATAAACAATGGTGCGATCCACATCGGATTCCGCCGGTTGTGAGAACAGCAGGCGTTCAGCACCAGCTTTCAGGTGTTGCTCGGCCGTCGCGCGGTCGGTGAAAGCACCTGAGCACTCCAGCACCAGATCAATGCCCAGCTCGTCCCAGGGCAGCTCCGATGCTTCGGCGCAACGGACGACACGAATACGGTCCCCGTTCACCAGCAGGGAATCGCCCTCAACGTTTATCTCACCCTGGAATCGACCATGGGTGGAGTCGTAGCGGGTGAGATGGGCAATGGTATCGATGTCCGCCAGCTCGTTAATCGCGACCACCTGAAGGTGATCGCGAAAACGATTCTCGTAGAGTGCACGCAAGACGCACTGGCCGATACGGCCGTATCCATTGATGGCGATGCGATACGGTGCAGCGGTGCTCATCAGGCTTCCAGCAGCTCCCCGGCCACAGCGACAATGTTGTCTACCGTAAAGCCGAATTCCTTGAACAGCTCACCGGCAGGCGCAGACTCACCGAAGGTGCTCATGCCCACCACGCGGCCGTCCAGGCCAACGTACTTGTACCAGTAATCTTCAATAGCGGCCTCGACGGCGATCCGGTTGGTCACTTCAAGCGGCAGTACTTCCTGCTTATACGCGGCGCTCTGGGCGTCGAAGGTGTCGGTGGATGGCATGGACACCACGCGAACCTTGTCACCCTTCTGGCGCAGCGCTTCGGCTGCGTCCTGAGCCAGCCCCACTTCACCACCAGTGGCGATGAGGATCAGGTCCGGCGTGCCTTCGCTGTCTGACAGGATGTAGCCACCCTTGGCGATGTTGGCCAGTTGCTCGGCATCACGCTGCTGGTGCGGCAGTCCCTGACGGGAAAAGACCAGCGCAGTCGGGCCATCGACACGCTCCAGGGCAGCTTTCCAGGCAACCGCTGACTCAACGGCATCCGCCGGGCGCCAGGTGCTCATGTTAGGCGTGGTGCGCAGGCTCGCCAACTGCTCGATGGGCTGATGCGTAGGACCATCTTCGCCCAGACCAATGGAGTCGTGGGTGAACACATAGATGGAGCGCTGTTTCATCAACGCGGCCATGCGCACGGCGTTACGGCAGTACTCCATAAAGATCAGGAAGGTAGCGCCGTAAGGTACGAAGCCGCCATGCAGGGCGACGCCGTTCATGATGGCTGCCATGCCGAATTCGCGAACACCGTAGTAAACGTAGTTACCGCTGGCGTCTTCTTTGGTCAGTGGCTTACTGCCATTCCAGATGGTGAGGTTGGAGCCCGCCAGGTCGGCAGAGCCACCCAGCAGTTCCGGCAGCATCGGGCCATAGGCGTTCAGGGTGTTCTGGGACGCCTTGCGGCTGGCAACAGTTTCGCCTTTGTCCTGGCACTCCTGAATATACGCCTGGGCCTTCTCGGAGAAGTCCGCCGGCAGTTCTCCGGCCATACGACGCTTGAGCTCAGCGGCCAGTTCCGGTTCCGCCTTTTCGTAGGCAGCAAACGCCTGCTCCCACTCAGCCTGCGCGGCGGCGCCTTTTTCACGGGCATCCCAGGCACCGTATACTTCAGACGGGATCTCGAAAGCACCGTGGTTCCAACCCAGCTTCTCGCGGGTCAGTGCAATTTCGTCCTCACCCAGCGCAGCGCCGTGACAGGCTTCGGTGCCTTGCTTGTTGGGGGAACCAAAACCAATGATGGTCTTGCAGCAAATCAGTGTGGGCTGAGTTGTGTTCGCCCGGCCGGCCTCAATCGCAGCGCGAACGGCCTCCGGGTTATGGCCATCAACCTCGGGAATGACCTGCCAGCCATAAGCTTCGAAACGCCTGGGCGTGTCGTCGGTAAACCAGCCGTCCACTTCACCGTCGATGGAGATGCCGTTGTCGTCGTAGAACATGATCAGCTTGCCAAGGCCCAATGTGCCGGCCAGGGAAGACACCTCGTGGGAAATGCCTTCCATCAGGCAGCCATCGCCCAGGAAGGCGTAGGTGTAGTGATCAACAACATTGTGGCCAGGGCGGTTGAACTGCTCCGCCAGGGTTTTCTCCGCCAGCGCAAAGCCGACCGCATTGGCAATGCCCTGCCCGAGCGGCCCCGTGGTGGTTTCAACGCCCGGTGTATAACCGTACTCAGGGTGGCCCGGGGTTTTGGAGTGCAGTTGACGGAAGTTCTTGATGTCGTCGATGGAGACGTCATAGCCGCTCAGGTGCAGCAGGGAATACTGCAGCATGGAGCCATGGCCGTTGGACAGCACAAACCGGTCACGGTTAGCCCAATTGGGATTTGCCGGGTTGTGGCTAAGGAAATCGTTCCAGAGGACCTCGGCGATGTCCGCCATACCCATGGGAGCGCCCGGGTGGCCGGATTTGGCTTTCTGAACCGCATCCATGCTCAGCGCGCGAATGGCGTTGGCGAGATCTGTGCGAGACGGCATTGACGTTTCTCCAGTTTTTGGTCGGCAAAAGGTGAACGGTTAAAAAGAAGGCGCGTATTTTCGCCGATTAGTGACCACCGGGGCAAATCGGCGACACTCTTTTTATGGAAGTTTTACGGATGTTTTCAACGCCGGAATTTTTGCACAGAAATTTTATCTGATTTTTCAAACAGATCTAAATCTATATCAATTTATTTTGATATAGATGTTGATTGCCCGGAAAGACATGCCTACACTTCTTTCCCATGACATCCATGACCACACCTGCAACTGACCTGTCCTCCGTGGACGCCCTGGCACCGATCTTCAAAGCGAGCGGTGACCCGTTACGCCTGGAGATTCTGCGGGTGTTGCGTCGGGACACCTTTGGCGTACTGGAGCTGAGCCAGCTCTTCGAGATGCGCCAGTCGGGCATGAGCCATCATTTGAAGGTGATGCACAAGGCAGGACTGCTGGAACCCCAGCGGGAAGGCAACGCCATTTTCTACCGGCGCCCCCTGAACCTCGAAAGCGACAAGCTGACGGACCAGACCATCCGCCAGGTTTTCCAGAGCGTGGACCGTATTCCGCTGCCTGAGCATCTGCAGGAAAAGATCGAAGCCATCCGCAATCAGCGCGCAGACCAGTCCCAGGCCTTCTTCTCCCGTTACGCCGAAAAATTCCGGGAGCAACAGGAACTCATTGCCGCGTTTGACCTCTACGCCGAACCGGTGGCGAACCTGATTCGTAATCGTTCCGAGCGTCATGACTGGAAAACGGCCCTGGAAATCGGCCCCGGTGAAGGCGCATTCCTGCCGGTGCTCTCGAAGATCTGCAATCACGTGGTGGCACTGGACAACTCCCGCGACATGCTGGCCAAGGCCACCCGTACCTGCATCGAAGAACGTCTGAACAATGTCGATCTGATTGAAGGTGTCACCGACAACCTTTTGGCTCGTGGTGACGATTTTGATCTGGTGGTGGCCAACATGGTCCTGCATCACGTACCCAGCCCCGCGGACATTTTTCTGGATGCCTCGGCACTGATGAACACCGGTGGCTGCCTGTTTGTCAGTGATCTGTGCAGCCATGACCAGGATTGGGCGAAGGAAGCCTGCGGCGATCTGTGGCTGGGCTTTGAACCGGAAGAGCTTACCAGTTGGGCCACCGATGCAGGCCTGGTTGCGGGTGAGTCGCTGTTCATCGGGCTGAGAAACGGCTTCCAGGTGCAGGTGAGAGAATTCTGGAAAACCGCAGAGTCCACATAGGACAGAAACAAAACTGTATCAATTTTTTTTGATATAGAAATATGCAGACTCAGAAAACTGATTTACGATACCAACATCAAAACTGCCGGCCTCAATCAAGAACCCATTGCCGGCCCGAATTTGCAACGCTCACAGAGGAACAACCCTATGTCTGATTACAGCGTCTTTACTTCCGAATCGGTCTCTGAAGGCCACCCTGATAAACTGGCTGACCAGATTTCCGATGCCGTCCTCGACGCCATTCTGGTCGACGACCCCCACGCAAGGGTCGCCTGTGAAACCATGGTAAAGACCGGGGTGGCGATCGTCGGTGGTGAAATCACCACCAGCGCCTGGGTGGATCTGGAAGACCTGGTGCGCGGCGTGATCAAGGACATCGGCTACACCTCCTCTACCGTGGGCTACGACGGTGACACCTGCGGTATTATCAACATCATCGGCAAGCAGTCCGTGGACATTGCCCAGGGCGTTGACCGCCAGAAGCCGGAAGACCAGGGCGCCGGCGACCAGGGCCTGATGTTCGGCTACGCCAGCAACGAAACCGACGTGCTTATGCCGGCCCCGATCACTTTCTCTCACCGTCTGGTACAACGCCAGGCCGAAGCCCGCAAAAGCGGCTTGCTGCCATGGCTGCGCCCCGACGCGAAAAGCCAGGTCACCTGCCGCTATGAAAACGGCCAGGTCACCGGCATCGACGCCATTGTTCTGTCCACCCAGCACGACGAAGACGTGTCCCAGGCAGATCTGAAAGAAGCCGTCATGGAACTGATCGTCAAGCACGCCCTGCCGGCGGAGTTGCTGCATAAGGATACCCAGTTCCACATCAACCCGACTGGCAAGTTCGTGATCGGCGGCCCTGTGGGCGACTGCGGCCTGACCGGTCGCAAGATCATCGTCGACACCTACGGCGGCATGGCCCGTCACGGCGGCGGCGCCTTCTCCGGCAAGGACCCGTCCAAGGTCGACCGTTCCGCGGCCTATGCCGGCCGTTACGTGGCCAAGAATATTGTCGCTGCTGGCCTGGCTGAGAAATGCGAGATCCAGGTGTCCTACGCCATCGGCGTGGCGCAGCCAACGTCCATCTCCCTGAATACCTTCGGCACCGGGAAGATCAGCGACGACAAGATCATCAAGCTGGTCCGCGAGCACTTCGACCTTCGCCCGTATGCAATCACCAACATGCTGGACCTGCTGCACCCGATGTATCGGGCCACCGCGGCCTATGGCCACTTTGGTCGCGAGCCGGTTGAGATGACCGTTGGCGGTAAGACGTTTACGTCCTTCCCATGGGAGAAGACGGATCGGGCCGACCTGTTGAAGGATGCCGCTGGTATTTGATTTGAAGACCGGTCGTACACACGACCATCACCACTATTTATACGACGGGAGAACACCATGAGCACTCCGGCAGAAAAACTGAAGCAATTCGACGACTACAAAGTTCGCGATATCTCACTCGCGGGCTGGGGCCGTAAGGAAATCAACATCGCCGAAGGCGAAATGCCTGCACTGATGGCTCTGCGTGAAAAGTACAAAACCGAGCAGCCGCTGAAAGGCGCCAACATCATGGGCTGCATCCACATGACCATCCAGACCGCCGTGCTGATCGAAACACTGGTTGAGCTGGGCGCCACAGTGCGCTGGTCATCGTGCAACATCTTCTCGACCCAGGATCAGGCAGCCGCCGCGATTGCCGAGAGTGGTGTCCCTGTTTTCGCCTGGAAAGGTGAGACCGACGAAGAATACGACTGGTGCCTCGAACGCACCGTTGGCGCCGACGTAGAGGGCTGGGAACCCAACATGATTCTGGACGACGGCGGCGACCTGACGGCCCTGCTCCATGAAAAGTATCCGGAGATTCTGGCTAACTGCCACGGTGTCACCGAGGAAACCACCACCGGTGTACACCGCCTGCAGGAAATGCTGCGGGACGGCAAGTTGAAAGTGCCGGCCATCAACGTCAACGACGCAGTGACCAAGTCCAAGAACGACAACAAGTACGGCTGCCGCCACAGCCTGAACGACGCCATCAAGCGCGCCACCGACCACCTGCTGGCCGGCAAGAAAGCGCTGGTCATCGGCTACGGCGATGTGGGCAAGGGTTCTGCCGCTTCCCTGCGTCAGGAAGGCATGATCGTGAAGGTCACCGAAGCCGATCCAATCTGCGCCATGCAGGCCTGCATGGACGGTTTCGAAGTGGTGTCGCCTTACCTCGACGGCGTCAACACTGGCACCGAAGCAGGCGTGGACAAGGCGCTGCTGCAGAACACCGACCTGCTGGTCACCACCACCGGCAACATGAACGTGTGTGATGCCAACATGCTCAAGGCGATCAAGAGCGGCGCCGTGGTGTGTAACATCGGCCACTTCGACAACGAAATCGACACCGCCTACATGCGCAAGAACTGGGAGTGGGACGAGGTCAAACCGCAGGTGCACGTGGTGTATCGCGACAAGGTCGCCAACGACCATCTGATCCTGCTGTCCGAAGGCCGCCTGGTAAACCTGGGTAACGCCACCGGTCACCCGTCACGGATCATGGACGGTTCCTTCGCCAACCAGGTGCTGGCGCAGATGTACCTGTTCGAGCGCAAGTTCGCCGACCTTCCCGAAGAGGCCCGCGAAAAGGGTATCTATGTTCAGGTTCTGCCCAAGCATCTGGACGAGGAAGTGGCCCGCGCCATGGTGGAAGGCTTTGGTGGCGTGATCACCAAGATGACACCTGAGCAGGCGAAGTATATTGGCGTACCGGTCGAAGGCCCGTACAAGCCGGAAAGTTACAAGTACTGATCAGGTAGCAGCATGGAAACCCAGAAACAGTTCAAACGCCGCTTCAGCTTTGAGTTTTTCCCGCCCAAGACCGACAAGGGCTGGGAAAAGCTGCAGGGCGTGCGCAATACGCTGGCCGAGGTTGACCCGGATTTCTTCTCGGTCACCTTCGGTGCCGGCGGCTCCACCCGGGACCGCACTGTGCAGACGGTGCTGGACCTTCACAAACGGGGCGTGTCCACCGCGCCGCATCTGTCCTGCGTGGGCGCCACCCGCGACAGCATTGCGGAACTGCTGGATGTTTACCGCGACAACGGCATCAACCGCATCGTCGCCCTGCGTGGCGACATGCCATCAGGCATGGGCGCCGCCGGTGAACTGCGGTACGCCAATGAGCTGGTCAGCTTTATCCGCGAGTACAGCGGCGATACCTTCAATATTGAAGTAGCGGCCTACCCGGAGTTCCACCCCCAGGCCCGCACCGCGGAAGACGACCTGAAGAACTTCGCCCGCAAGGTTGAAGCAGGCGCCAACAGCGCCATCACCCAGTACTTCTTCAACGCGGACAGCTACTTCTACTTTATCGACCGTCTGGAGAAGATGGGCGTTACCATTCCGGTGGTGCCGGGCATTATGCCCATCGTCAACTTCTCCAACCTGACCCGCTTCTCGGACATGTGCGGTGCGGAGATCCCCCGCTGGATCCGCAAGCAGCTGGAAGCCTACGGCGACGACAGCGACAGCATCCGCAAGTTTGGTGAGGAAGTGGTCACCGAAATGTGCGCGAAACTGCTTGCCGCCGGGGCGCCCGGGCTTCACTTCTATACCCTGAACCAGGCGGAACCGAGCCAGAGTATCTGGAAAAACCTGGGGATTGGTGAGCGGGAGAAGATTGCGTTTTAAGTTTCGCTGCTTTCCCCAACTCTCCCCAACGCTCCCCAAACCCTCTCCCTCCATGGGAGAGGGCTCCCCCTCCAACCATTTGATTTTCTGCATTTCTCCGCCTGATGGTCTAAAGTGTAAGGGTTGCAGTTCCACAAACCGCCCCCGGAAAGAACAGGCTTGATCAGCCCGCATTTCTGGAGCACTCCACCGGGTGCACGGGCAACAAAAGTAAAAACAGGAGATTGTATGAGCACCAAATGGCTTAAGACGGTTGGCGCAACACTGGCACTTACCGTTGCCGCAGGCACTGCCAGCGCAGAGACCCTGCGCGTCGTCACCGACCCCAGCTTCGTGCCGTTCGAAATGATGGACCAGGAGACCGGCGAGATGATCGGTTTCGACATGGAGATCATCCGCGAAGTGGCAGACCGTGCCGGCTTTGAGATCGACCTGAACACCATGGACTTTAACGGCATCATCCCTGCCCTGCAGACGGGCAACGTGGACATCGCCATTGCCGGGATCACCATCACCGAAGAGCGTGAGGAAATCGTTGATTTCTCCGATCCGTATTACGACTCCGGCCTGCGCATCCTGGTGCGCCAGGACAATGGAAAAGTCGAGGAAATTTCAGACCTCGAAGGTGTGAAGATCGGCACCAAGATCGGCAGCACCAGCTACGACTACCTGATGAAAACGCTGGACGAAAATGACGGCGTAACGCCCTACCCAGGCAGTTCAGACATGTACATGGCGCTTATGTCAGGCGCCGTTGACGCTGTGTTCTACGATGCGCCTAACGTTGGCTACTTCGCCAGCACCCGTGGTGAAGGCAAAGTTAAAACCGTTGGCAAGCTGTACGAAGGCCAGCAGTACGGCATCGCCCTGAAAAACGGCAGTGAGTGGGTGGATGACGTTAACGAAGCCCTGGCTTCCATCAAGGAAGACGGCACCTACAAGAAAATCTACGAGAAGTGGTTCGGCCCCATGCCGGAAGACATGTAAAACTGAAAACCACAGCCGGGGTGTACAACACCCCGGCTGGTAACTCCCCATCCAACGGAGACATCCACTGTGGAATTCCAGTTTCAGTTTGACTGGCAGGCAGCCATCAACGCCGTTCCTTATTTGCTCAAAGGTATTCCCTATACCCTGCTTATTTCTTTTGGCGGCCTCGCCATTGGTTTTGTGCTGGGCATTATTTTCGGCCTGCTGAGCATCAACAAAAAATGGTTTTTTCGCTGGCCCGCAACCGCGTACATCGAAATTTTCCGCGGCACCCCCATTCTCGTGCAGGTGCTGTTTATCTTCTACGGTCTGCCCGATCTGGTTGGCGGCCCGATTGACCCGCTGACCGCCGGTATCGCCGCCATTGCCCTGAACTCCGGCGCCTATATTTCCGAAGTGGTCCGGGGCGGCGTGCAATCCATCGACAAGGGCCAGACCGAGGCCGGCCTCTCTCTGGGCCTGTCGCGCTCCCAGACCTTCTGGTCGATTATCTGGCCCCAGGCCTTCCGCCGCATGATTCCGCCCTTGGGCAATCAGGCGATCGTGAGTATCAAGGACACGTCACTGTTCTCGGTCATCGGTGTGGGCGAGCTGGTTCGCCAGGGCCAGGTGTACATCGCCAACACCTTTACCGCCTTCGAGGTCTACTTCGTGGTGGCGATCATGTACCTCGCGATTACCCTCTCCCTCTCACTCGTGCTCCGCCTGATAGAGCGGCGCGGACTGGCTTCTGTCTGAAGGATAGGTACCCATGACACAGATCGTGCAAATGCAGGGCATGAACAAGTACTTCGGTACCCTGCATGTCCTCAAGGAAATTGACCTGACCGTTGAAGCCGGCGAAGTGGTGGTGGTTATCGGCGCCAGTGGCTCCGGCAAATCCACCCTCATCCGCTGCGTTAACGGCCTGGAAGAGTTCGAGTCCGGCAAGCTGGTGGTGGACGGTAACGAGCTTGCCCCGAAGAGTGGCAACCCGAAAGCCCTGGCTGAAATCCGCAAGGAAGTCGGCATGGTGTTCCAGCAATTCAACCTGTTCCCGCATCTGACGGTGAAAAAGAACATCATGCTGGCGCCCAGGAAGGTCAAGGATGCCCCCGAAACCGTCGCCAACGCCACGGCGGAGAGACTGTTGAACCGCGTCGGTATCGGCAGTCAGGCTGACAAGTTTCCCAGCCAGCTCTCGGGCGGCCAGCAGCAGCGCGTAGCCATTGCCCGCGCACTGGCCATGGAACCCCGGCTGATGCTGTTCGACGAACCCACCTCCGCGCTGGACCCGGAAATGATCGGCGAAGTGCTGGACGTGATGCGAGAGTTGGCCAAGGAAGGTATGACCATGATGGTGGTCACCCACGAAATGGGCTTCGCCCGGGAAGTGGCCGACCGCGTGATCTACATTCACGAAGGCCAGATTGTCGAGGAAGGCAAACCGGCGGATGTGTTCGACAACCCGCAGAATGAACGCACCCAGGCGTTCCTGAGCCGGGTGTTGGCGCACTGAGCTGAGCCAGCCCAACAGAGCCCCCAATCCCGGGGGCTTTTTTCTTGAATGCCTACCGCCAAACGGCAACAATGCCCTCCAAACAGACCAACCATCCGGCAGCCTTCAATTTCACCGCCGGCACAGGATGCAGTAATTTCGATGGCCAAAACCCAAAGCAAAAAAATCACCAAAAGCTTCGAACAAACCCTCTGGGACACCGCCGACAAACTGCGCGGCACGGTGGAATCCTCCGAGTATAAGCACGTGGTACTCAGCCTGATCTTCCTGAAATTTGTCAGCGACAAGTTCGAGGAGCGCAAAAAGGCGCTGGTTGATGAAGGCCAGAGCGATTACGTGGACATGGTGGAGTTCTACGCCATGAAAAACGTGTTCTACCTGCCACCGGAAGCCCGCTGGAGCTTTATCCGCAAGCATGCCAAGCAGGATGACATCGCCCTGAAAATCGACACGGCGCTGTCCACCATCGAAAAAACCAACAAGTCCCTGCGCGGCGCCCTGCCGGATAACTACTTCTCGCGCCTCGGCATTGATGTGAGCAAACTAGCGGCGCTGATTGACTCCATCGACAACATCGACACGGTGGAAGACCGCGAGCAGGACGTGGTAGGCCGGGTGTACGAATACTTCCTCGGCAAGTTCGCCGCTACAGAAGGCAAGGGCGGCGGCGAATTCTACACCCCCAAGTGCGTGGTCAACCTGCTGGCCGAGATAATCGAACCCTTCCAGGGCAAGATCTACGACCCCTGTTGCGGCTCCGGCGGCATGTTCGTGCAGTCCATCAAGTTCGTGGAAAGCCACCAGGGCAACCAGAAAGACATCTCCATCTATGGCCAGGAATACACTGCCACCACCTACAAACTAGCCAAGATGAACCTGGCCATTCGCGGCATTGCCGGCAACCTGGGAGATGTACCGGCGGACAGCTTCTTCAAGGACCAGCACCCGGACCTGAAGGCGGACTTCATCATGGCCAACCCGCCCTTTAACATGGACCAGTGGCGCGCCTCTGACGAACTCACCGACGACCCCCGCTGGGCCGGCTACGAGGTGCCGCCCACCGGCAATGCCAACTACGCCTGGATTCTGCACATGATCGCCAAGCTGTCGGAACTTGGCACCGCCGGGTTCGTGATGGCCAACGGCTCCATGTCCACCAACACCAAGGGCGAAGGCGCCATCCGCCAGAAAATGGTCGAGAATGACCTGGTGGACTGCATGATCGCCCTGCCCGGCCAGTTGTTCTATACCACCCAGATTCCCGTATGCCTGTGGTTCCTCACCAAGAACAAAAAGGCCCAGACCATCCCCGGCCACAGCGACAGCAACCACCGCAACCGCGAAGGCGAAACCCTGTTCATCGACGCCCGCAACATGGGCAGCATGATCAGCCGTGTACACAAGGAACTCACCCCCGAGGACATCGCCCACATCGCCCGCACCTACCATGCCTGGCGGGGCGAAGCGAAAGACGGCAACTACGAAGACGTGCCCGGCTTCTGCAAAGCCGTCACCCTCGACGACATCAAGGCCAACGACTACGTGCTCACGCCCGGCCGCTATGTGGGTGCGGCGGAGATTGAGGATGATGGGGTACCGTTTGAGGTGAAGATGGCGGAGTTGAGCCAGACGCTGTATCGGCAGATGGCCGAAGGGGAGAAGTTGGATGTGGTGATTCGGGGGAATTTGGAGGGGTTGGGTTATGGGGAGTGAGTGGCCGGTCCAGACTCTTAAAAAGTCAGGAGTTGCGTTGATAGATTGCGTTCACAAAACGCCCAAAGCGGTTGAACAGGGTTATCCATACATTGGCATCCCTCAGATGAAAGCGGGGCGCATTGATTTTGAAGCAGGTCCGAGATTAATCGCTAAATCCGACCTGGAAGAGTGGACCAAGAAAGCCAACCCTCTAAAAGATGACGTAGTTTTATCGCGAAGATGTAACCCAGGTGAAACCGCACACGTTTCGGGGCAGGTGAAATTTGCGCTTGGACAGAACTTGGTATTACTGCGATCCGATTCTAGCCAAGTTCTACCAAACTTCCTTCGCTGGCTTGTACGCGGACCACAGTGGTGGGGACAAGTCGGTAAGTATCTGAATACAGGCGCTGTTTTCGACAGCCTAAAGTGTGCGGATATTCCAAACTTTGAGCTTCCAATTCCTCCGTTACAAGAGCAGCAAAACATTGCCAAGGTTCTTAGCGCGATTGACGACAAAATAGTCCTAAACCAACAAATCAACACCACCCTCGAAACCATGGCCCAGGCCCTGTTCAAAAGCTGGTTCGTGGACTTCGACCCGGTGATCGACAACGCCCTGGCCGCCGGCAACCCCATTCCAGAGGAACTGAAAGCCCGCGCCGACGCCAGAGCCGCCCTCGGCGACCAGCGCAAGCCACTGCCCGACCACATCCGCCGACAGTTCCCGGACCGGTTTGTGCTGACCGAGGAAATAGGATGGGTGCCGGAGGGGTGGGAAGTGCGCTCAGTTTACGATATTGCAAAATTTATCAATGGTGCAGCCTTCAAATCAGAACACTTTTCCGGTGCAGCTATAGCCAAACCAATTTTGAAAATTGCGGAGATCAAGAACGGAGTCAGTAGGCAAACAAAATTCACTACTCAGACACTCGATAGTAAATATCAGGTTACCCACGGCGACATTCTGTTCTCATGGTCAGGGAATCCTGACACTTCTATCGACACCTTCGTTTGGACTGGAGTCGATGGCTGGCTAAATCAGCACATATTCAAAGTTGTAACTACATCCAAAACGGAACGTTTATTTACCTACTATTTGCTAAAGCACCTCAAGCCGGTGTTTGCCGACGTGGCACGAGACAAACAAACCACTGGACTGGGCCATGTAACGGTTAAGGATTTGAAGCGACTTCAAACAATTAAGCCTCCCCAACTGGTCACAAAATTATTCGAAGACCAAGTAGCTCCTCTTTTTCAGAGCTGGCTGGGGAATTTGGATCAGTCAAACGTACTGTCGAAAACTCGGGACATCCTCCTCCCAAAACTCCTCTCCGGCGAACTCCGGGTGCCTGAAGCAGAGAAGAAGCTGGAGGAAGTGGCGCTATAGAACTTTACGAGAGAAGCGGGCGGAACAGTTAATGAGCGGCAAAGTCGAGGATTCTGTCTTTTTTCGTGTGAAGTGTTACCTCGATGCCATCGCCAGCAAGGTTAGCAAGGGTCTCTTCAAAAGCCTCCAGGCGGATGTCGTGAGCCTGACCGAGCTCAGGGCCTTTAACCGGAAATAACACCGGGCCTTTAAGCAAGTGCCGCTTGCGGAGCTGGTCCACTTTCAGTTTCCACCGGCCGCCATGTTCGATGATGGCCGTGGAATCGGTCTGGCCCAGGAACAAAGGCTTGATAACTCTGTCGGCATCACCGTCCTTTTGCTCAACAAATGGAAAGGTAACACCATAAAGCTGGTCTTCAATTCGACGCTTTGTGAAACGCTGAGCGAGATCCCGCTGTTCGAGGAGTTTCTTTACGCCTTTCTCAAGAATGGTTTCCTGATATTCCCTGGTGACGAAGTTCCTGCCGACGTAGTAGTTGTAGAGTTCGGCCAATGTCTGCTCTGGATTCTCCGCCAGCACCACGCGCTGCTCGCTGAACCGCAAAATAGTTTCACGGGGTCGGATCAGCTCCTGAAACAGGCCTTTGTGAAACCCATACTCCCGGTCGTTATCACCAAACCCGCTGATCTGGTCTTTGAGCATGCCCTGCACTCTGTGCAGTTCAGCTTCCAGATTCGCCATGGTTTTGAGGTACAGCCCCCTGTCCAGTTCCTCAAAAAACTGGGTGATACGGGCGTGTTTCTTACGGAGCAGTTTGAAGCCCAGATAGCGGGTTTTAGGTGCCCACAACAATATACCGACGTTGGCGAACTCGCCCGTCTCGATATAAGGCATAAACCGCACGATGGCGTATTGGCACGCTGTCCTGGTCATTTCCAGTTCCAACCGTTTTCGCTACGAAAGCGCTGCAAGTGTTTCAGGAATGACTCCGGATCAAGGTCCAGTTCCATCGTCATTTCCGGATCTCTGTAGAACCACTCCTCGGGGATGGCCCGGATGATGTCATCCCACTCCGTCAGAGCCTGTTCCATTCTGTCAGTATAGTGTTGCCGCTCGATCAAGTCAGCGAACACAACCGGCACACTGTCCTTGAAGGCGTGATAATGAGGGCAATCGTCAGCGTCGAAGTCTGGGGCAATTGACTGATTGTGGTCAATGACTACGATCCGTTGCACTTCCTACGATTCCGCGCTTACGCTACCATGACTGAAGATATGGAACGAAAAAGGAATTTTTTATGACAATACATGGAGTTGTCCCTGACTGGACGAATGCAGGTACAGTACCACCGATTCGCCCAGGCGCGGCAGGGAGTAGTCAGGATCGCTCCCCCTATCAAGTCGGCGTCGCACACTTCTGCGAGCAGTTCGGGACAACTCAGGAACGACGTCATATTCTCAACGGCTTTTTGGACTTTCGGCTTGAACTGCACAATGCTGGATTAGTTGAAGGGTTTCAGTGGCTGGACGGTAGTTTTCTTGAGCGGGTTGAGCTCACTGAACAACGTGCACCGCGCGATATTGATATCGTGACGTTTCTTGAGCTACCGGCAAACGATACTCAGGCGACACTTTTGGGGCGAGCGCCCCAGTTATTTGATCAATCTCGTTTGAAAAAAGACTATAATGTAGATGCGTATTTTTCTGTTCTGGGGCAACGTTTGGGCTCGTCCATGGTCAGACAGATAGCCTACTGGTACAGCATGTGGTCGCATCGGCGAGATGGTCTTTGGAAAGGTTTTGTTCAGGTCAACCTTGCACCAGATGATGATACTTTCGCCAGGCAGCTTATTGTGGATAAGGGAGGTGTAGATCATGGTTAATGTCTATGTCTCTTTGAACTCCGAAGCCCTGGAATTGCAGTCTCTGCTTGCCGATATTCCTGAAGACCATGTCATTGAGCGTATGAGCCTGGAAGCTCGGCTCCGCTCCGTAAAAGCGAAGCTGGAGAAAGTGAAGAAGCCAGCCCAAGAGCAAAGGGCCAGGCTGACATTTCGAGGAAAGCCTGTTCTCGGTAGTCATGGCATTGCTGCAGACTTTGGCGCTAAGGCTGCTGGAGCATTTTCCGACGCTTTCGTTGCAGTTGCTGCAGGTCTTGCTGAAAACCTGAAACACATCGGCCCTCTTCCCAATAAAGAGAAACACCAGTTGTTGATAACTGGAACGGCTATCGGATCTTTTGGTTTCGAATTCGAGTTGCCCTCGCAAGAGTCTGAACTTTTTCCGGAGCTGGCCGCGCCGCCACGC
>OJDW01000162.1_pt1 | contig 19317 bp, 15 predicted proteins | sample 1593131 | NCBI WGS metagenome assembly OJDW01 (sample SAMN05416874, study PRJEB24817) | seawater metagenome | isolation source: Sea water | place: Canada:Atlantic | collected 2013-11 | reverse complement strand
CCAGTAAACATCGTAGCTACCGAACGAAGTCTCGCCGGTGGCAGCGTCTTCTTTGCTGCTGTCCAGATCGAAGTTTCCGAAGTATGTGGGCTGAAACTTGCCCTGGGTGATTATGTCCAGTTTCACTCCCGATGCTGTGGTAACCTCAACAGCCATGGCCGCGGGTACGCCGTTTACAGCGATCAGCGCTCCCAGGCATCCCTAACCAATGCACTTTGGTATTGTTTTCATTATTCCTCCGACGTCTCTGATTTGAGATTTTTTGTAGGTATCGTCGACCAAGCTAACCCAGCGGCAAGTGCTGATAGCAGAGATGGCAGAAAAGTGACAAGCATCTGCCAGAGAAAGGAAAGTTGAGCGGGGCTTCATCACATCATAACAGTCGGCACGGGGCACGGTAGAGTTTTTCACCCCCGAGCCTCATTGCTGCCGGGATTTCCACTGGCGAAACTGTTTCCATTCCAGCCATTTCTGAAATTCCCTGTATTCTTGTGAGTCTGGGTCCATCCGCCTGAAGGCTTCGAAGCTTCTGTAGGTGTCAGAGTCCGGGGCCGCCTTTCCTCCGGCGCGTTGACTGGTCGCACAATCTGAGCAACGACCCGGCAGGATAGAATATCCCTCCCGGGCGCTGTCATCGGGACTGCTGGCAAACAGGCCTGGTCCATCAGGCAGGCGGTCTTCTCCCGGCATCGGCGTCGTGTCAGCGGGTCGGACCACATTAAGTCCGCAGCCCGACAGAGCCACTACCAGCACGGGAATTATCCATAACCGCAGTTTGTGCATATTTTATTCCTGTCCGTTATTCAGGTCAGACCCGTTGGTTAAAAGGCGACCCGGACACCGGCATAGAGCTGGCTGATATCGTTGGCATCGCCCCATCCTTCAGCGGTCTTGACCGACGAAGGCAGGTCAAGCGAATACAGGTGATACGAGGAGAACAAGCGGACCGCGCTCGACCAGTCGTACACGTATGCCAGACCAATCTGGCTTCCCTTGGTTCCCTCAACAATCAGATCTTTGGTCTCGCCATAGTTGACGGCAAAGTGATGAGCGCCAGTCAAGTAGCCTACCTGACCGAATAGGTTGGTCGCATCAAAGCCTTCTTGATTAGCCTGCCCCGCATTGGCTATTGCGTCGGTTTCATCATTACCGTAGGAGACGGTAAAGTTCAGGCCACCGTCCAGCAACAAAGACGCCGAAGCACTAAGGACTTGCTTCTCTCTGAATTCCGACCCAGGGGTGAGTGGCTGTCCATCGGTGGGCGAGGTCGCAATCTCCAGATCATTAGTATCAACCCAGCTCAGCCCCGTGGCCAGTTTGGCACCCGGCAAATCTACGTGGTAGCGGGCCGCCAGTTCATAGGCATTGCCGTTGTCGAGACTGGTCGACAGCACCAGACCGCCGATCGACGGGCTGTCGTAGCGGATACGCTCTTGTCGACCAACGGCATTGAAGACGCTGTTGGTTGCACCAATTCTGTAAAGTTGGTTGCCGTTATCATCGACAAAACTGATGCCGGAAGAATAAAGGGTATACCAGGCACCGCCACCGTAGTAGAGCGTTCCGGAGTAATCCATCATGTTGGCGTAGTAGCCAGCACCATCGCCTTTGCCGAAGCTCACCTTACCAAAGTCACCCTCGAGATAGATGTCAATTTTCCGGGTATCCAGGTCAACGTCACCCCCCCCGGAATTTTTGCCGATATCGAACTCCGTGGATCCGAACTGAACAACTGACATTTCATAGATAAAACCGACGTTCATGCCGTTGGCCATCTTCTCATTGCCAGTGAACCGGAAACGTGAGTTGGAACCGATGTTGTCGACACTCGCGTAATCGGTCTCATTCCCGTTATCCGCGACTGTGAACGCACGATCCAGCTGGCCGGACACCTTGAATTCCATGGCGTGACCCGGCGAAGATAACCCCGCCATCACCAGTGCGAGCGCTGAACTCAGTGCCGCTTTTTTATTTGTCATTAGCATCATAAACCCCTAATTATTATTGATTTATTACTGAACGTGTCATGCGTATTACGTCCATTATCTTAAAGTGCTGTGCCCTCCTGTCCCGAAACTCAAGTGGCTTCAGGTCTTGCGTCAGCACTGGGCACAGCAACAATATTGACCACACTGATCGTAGCACAAGCCCGACGACTGAGAAGTCAATTAACATTAGACTTTAGTGCAACCGGGAGCCTCTTCAGGCACTTTCAGGAAGGCAATCAGCACCGCACGTTCAGTCCTGAATCGTGCCTTGAACTGTTCCCTGGATATCTCGGCTTCGCCCCCGTGCCACAAAATGGCTGGGCCAGATCGTCTGGTCGCTGAGGTCTGGCCGGTCAGCGACCAGACCGGTCGTGTGCTTTGGTGTGTGGCAGGCGGCACACCCCGTGTTGCTAACGAGTCTGGCGCCTTGCTGCACTTCCGGGTTTTCCATGGCGCGACGGGCGGGAACTGCAAGGCTGCTGGCGTAGAAGGTGATAAAGCCTGCCACTTTGTCGCTGACTTCGGGGTCGCCGCCATTAGCAAACTGGCCACAATCTTGCGTCCACTACCTCGCCAAGAACCTCGGCCGTTGTCACCGCATCCTGGAACGTGGCGTGCGCCAGATCTGCATAATGGCTAACAACGTCAGTTTTGGTCGGCGTGGATGCGGGCGCCTTATCTGCCGTTGGCTCTCTGCTGTGTTGTGCGTTGGCAGCGTCCTGATTGCCGCTGCATCCGGCCATCAAAAGCAGGGTGATTGACAGGGCCAGAGGTCGCGGACGAGTCATTGACGTCATGTGCAAATCCTTTGAGGTAAATTAAATATAAATCATTATTATACGCATTAGAGATTGATGGGCGTGTATTGCATGAGTTAAACGACACAAGACTGCGGACCTGTAATAATTCATGGCTGATAGCGGCGGTTGCCTTTAATATTGTGTCAGCAACAGTACTAAAAGTCCGTAAAGCGCCGCGCCCCCAATGCGGTCAATGTTCACTGTTGTTGACAGTTGGGGGAGGTCTGAGTTGTCGGGGGCGGGATGAATAGGGCAATCCGGCGCCGCAGCATTCCTTTGTGGTGGTTAGCATTAGCAGCGGCGTTAAGCCTGCTGCTCACCATTCATGATACGTTTGTCATTGCTGTCTTCGAAGGCTACATATCCTGGTGCATACCCTACTGGGACAGTTGCACCAGTATCAGCCGTACAGGGCGTTACTGGCGGTGGGAATTCTCTCCGTTATCCTCACCGCCGCAGTACCTGCCTTGTACAGTCAACTAGACAATGCCTTTGAATGGGTATTGGCGCTACTCATAAACCTTCGTGCGCTCTGGGTTGCGCTGCTCTGGCGGCAAAGCTCTTTCCGGGCAAGATTGTGGACGGAGTAAGGGATCGAACCGGGTTACCATGATCACCGACATTGCGAGCAGACCACCGGCGGCTTGTTTGGCCTTCAGAAAAGCTGGCCCCGGATTGCGGGCCAGTTGATACCCTCACCCTCCGCCCAACCCGCTCCGACCTCCGAATTGCCCGTTTGAGAGAAATTCAACCTTTTCAGCCTGGTGACACTCTCTCATTATCATTAACATTGGTTATTGACTTGATTATTAAAAGTCCTTAAATTCGTATCTGCAAATGGAACGCGTTTCTATTTAGAATTTCAAATACGAATAATTCCGGAGAAACACATGTTTAAACCTTCCCGACTGTCACTGGCAGTAGCGATCAGCCTTGCCCCGGGCATGAGCTGGGCCGCCGGCGATGACCAGCCCCAGATGCTTGAACCTATGGAAATCATTGGCGATGCGTCTGCAGCCCAAACTCTGCCGGGGTCAGGCTATGTAGTTGGCGATCAGCAGTTGAAAACTGAGGTTGAAGCCGACATCAACCAGGTATTGAAAACCGTCCCGGGCGTGTATGTACGGGAAGAGGAAGGTCAGGGCCTGCGCCCTAACATTGGCATTCGCGGTGCCACCGCCGAGCGCAGCAGCAATGTCACACTGATGGAAGATGGCGTTCTGATCGCCCCGGCGCCCTACTCCAATCCGGCCGCCTATTATTTCCCGACGTTCAAGCGCATGTCCTCGCTGGAAGTACTCAAGGGTGCCCCGCTGCTGCGCTATGGCCCGCAAACTACCGGTGGTGTCATCAACCTGATTTCCACACCCATTCCCGACGAGCAGAAGGGCTACGTCGAAGCCGTCACCAACGAGCGCGGCTCCACCGACGTTCATGCAACCTATGGCGACACGAACGGTGACTGGGGTTACCTGTTTGAAACGGTCCAGCGCTCAGCGCAAGGCTTCAAGGACATTGACCGAAGTAACCGCAACAGTGGCTTCGACATCAGTGATTACGTCGGTAAGCTACGCTGGCAGGGAGATCGCCAGAGCGTGACCGCCAAGCTGCAATACTCCGAGGAAACCTCCAACTCCAGTTACCTCGGCCTGACCGATGCGGACTTCAGCCAGGATCCGAACCGGCGTTACGGGTTGTCCAGCATCGACCAGATGAACAATACCCACTCCGGTATCAGCCTGACCCACCAGTTCGAGTGGAACGACACCGTGAGCAGCACCACGACCCTCTACCGCAACGACTTCAAGCGGAACTGGTTCAAGCTCAGTGGCGGCGGAAACATCATCGACGCGGCAAACGCCGGAGACGCCAATGCCCAGGGTATTCTCGACGGTACCGTTGACACCAGCGGCCTGAATTACAAGAACAACGCCAGGGAATACGTCTCCCAGGGCGTGCAGACAAACTTCGATGTAAACATTGGCAACCACGAATTCGACTTCGGCGCCCGCGCCCACGAAGATGAAATGGATCGCTTCCAGCCGGTGGATGTGTACGACCAGGTCAATGGCTCCCTGGTATTCCAGAACAGCATGGCCCCAACGGGCAGCAATAACCGCTTCGAGACCGGCGAAGCCCTGAGTTTCTGGGCACTCGACACCTGGCAGGCGACGGACAAGCTCAGCATAAATCTCGCCCTGCGCTACGAGGACATGAAAACCGGTCGCACCCAATACGCGGATCCCGGCCGCACAACCGTCGACAGCACCCGCGCCAATGACAGCGCTGAACTCCTGCCTGGTGCTTCCTTTACCTATGACCTGTCCCAAAGCTGGCAGGTTCTGGGTGGCGTGCACCGGGGTTTCTCCCCTCTTGGAGGTGGTGCCAGGGCCAACGAGGAACCGGAAACCAGCAAGAACTGGGAAGCCGGCGTCCGGTACTTTGGCGGTGCGTTCTTCGCGGAAATGATCGGCTTCTACAGCGACTTCTCCAATAAGGCCGAAAACTGCTCGGTAGGCTCGCCGTGCAGCAATGGCGACACCTCTGGCAGTTTCGTAACCGGCGAGGCTGAAATTTCCGGTGTTGAGTTCCAGCTCCAGACCGGCACCCAGGCGGGTGAATTCTATCTTCCGGTCAGCCTTACCTACACCTTTACCCAGGCGGAAATCAGCAAGGACAATGCCGCCTCGGGCCTGAAAAAAGGTGAACAGCTCAAGGACGTACCTGAAAACCAGATGAGCTTCCGCACAGGCATGGAACATCCGAGTGGCTGGGACAATTACCTTGTGGTCACCTACGTCGACGAGATGTGCGTCAGCGCTGGATGCAACAACACCACTACGAAACTGGACGAGACCGAGTCCCTGTTCCTGGTCGATTTCATCAGCCGCTACGCACTGACCGCCAGTGCCGATGTCTTCCTGAAAGTGGACAACCTGTTCGATGAGCAGCAAATTGTTTCACGCTTGCCTGATGGTGCCATGGCAAACCTGCCTCGCACTGCCTCACTGGGGGTAAGTGTCAATTTCTGATGAGTGAACGGGTTGTGCCTGAATCCCGGGTGCATTCGCGTTTGCGTCAAGATGTCAGGAACGGAGGTTGCTGAAAATCCGGCTTCCACTCCTCGGGAGCCGGATTTTTGGGGCACTCCGATAATCCCTTTTTCACACTCAGGCGCCACTTCGCCTGAGAACTTCGCGCCATTGATGATCTGGACCGCAGCGTCGCCAACCTCGGAAGAGCCAACCTGGACAACGCTAATAACCGGCTTTTCAGATCCTGATTCCTTCGTTACTGTTACAATCCATAGCGGACGAGCGAAACTTTCCCACCACGAAAAACGGCGCTTACAAATGAAAATTCTGATTGTTGAAGACAATGCTGTACTTGCCAAAAAAATATCGGACTGGCTTGCGCAGGCGCACTACACAGTAGATATCGCCAAAACCGGCAAAGAAGCGGACTCGTTGATTGAAACAAGCTCCTACCAGGCCGTTATTCTCGATATCGGACTGCCCGATGAAAATGGACTTTCTTTAATGCAAAGATGGAGAAAAAACGGGAAAAAAGAGGCCATCCTTATTCTGACCGCACGCTCCAACTGGACTGAGAGAGTAGAAGGGTTGAATGCGGGAGCTGATGATTACCTTCCCAAACCGTTTGAGTTTGATGAACTGAAAGCCCGGCTCAGTGCGATTATCCGAAGAAAGGACGGCAGAACGACAGACCAGATCAGTGTTGACGGATTCAGTCTCAACGCCACCTACCGAACGTTTACCACGCCCGACCAGAAAGAGTTCAGACTGACAGCTACGGAATTCCGCCTTTTACAGTGTTTCCTCCGTTCACCGGACCGAGTGTTTTCCCAGGACGAACTGGTTGAAACTCTCTACAACATAGAAAGATGCCCCACCAGAAATGTCGTTCAGGTTTACATAACCCGGCTTAGAAAAATAATAGGGGTCAATAAAATAAAAACATTGCGTGGCCAGGGCTACTACTTCGAAAAAGATCCTAACCGCTGAACGCCCGAGTGAACCAACCAGGTTAAAATATGTCTGCTCCGAAAAGTATCCGCAGAACAGCCATTCAGTATGGTGCTGTTTTCAGCCTCGTATATTTTACTCTGATATTCTTTTCACACACCTACGTGATAAAGCAACTATCGGACGAGTCCAGGAAGCAACACCTGAACAAAGAGCTGGGAAACTTTCAGGCAATCATTGAGGCTGAATCCCCCACAACCGACGACCTCAGCAACATGATCAATCAGTTTGAAATGCTTCTGGGGCATGCCATCGTCATCGAAACGGCTAGCGGAAGCGTCCTGGCGAGCCCGAACTTTGACCAGAGCCAACTGCAGGGCGCTGCAGAGAAGCCCGAGGGTTTCATCCACATAGCGCAGGGTGCGAACACGCTTTTCGGGCTCAAACGCATTTTCTCCGCCAGTGAAAAACTGGCCTCAATCAGCGTTCTTGAAACCGAGGGGGCGCTCTCTGAACGACCGCTGAAGGCCCACCTGACATTGCTCGGCGCCTCGGCCGTTCTTCTCGCGATACTGCTGGCCCTGATTGGAACCACTACACATCTGACGTTAAAGCCCATCAGTAAGATAAAAGAGGACCTGAGACGGCTCCAATCCGGGAAACAAAGTCGCCTGAACCCTCACGTACCGGAAGAGTTTCGTCCGCTGATCCGCCAGCTCAATGATTTGCTTGAGCTGTCAAACCGTCGTCTGGACCGCCACCGCCGCCTGAATTCTGATCTCTCTCACCTGGTCAAAACCTCTATCTCTGCCAATCTTGCCATTTTGTCGGACATCGACACCTTGCCTCCGTCCCGGGAGGATATTGTGTTTATGACCTCTAACTTGCGGGAGCTTGACAAATCCCTGAACTACAGGATGAGCAAGGCAGACATATCAGGCAGACAGATGGGACGAACGTGCATGCCGGTTGAAATCACGGCAAGTGTCATCACCGTCATGGAAAAAATATTCCCTGATACGGTTTTCCGCCTCCACACCACCTTACCCGAAAACTTCAATTGGCCTATGGAGCGGCAGGATCTTTCAGAGCTGCTTGGCAATTTACTCGAAAATGGTGGGAAGTGGTGCCAGACAACCGTCGACGTTACAATCGTCCGCACGTCATCAGGACTCTCCATAGAAGTAACGGACGATGGCCCCGGAATTTCTCCCGAGGCGGCAGCCACTGTCATGGACAGGGGCACCAGGCTGGATGAAACGGTCGCCGGATTTGGACTCGGATTGTCCATCGTGTCCGAGATTGTCGAAGACAACCTCGGACACCTGGAAATCGGATCCTCGAAAAAGGGAGGAGCCAGAATACTGATTTTACTGCCATTTCCGGACTAGATTACGACCGAAAGGCCAGTCATCATAAAATATCCGGCCTTCAAAGACTCAGTTTTAGCAGTAATCAGCTGCGTCACTAATCATTCTTCGAGTTTAAATCAGAATCAACGGAGTCATTCTGGCTGTTGGTTGGCGGAAGATTGATCGAGAATAGCTGATATCGTTTGTTCTCCCCCAACTTCTCAGCGTCGGCGGATTGCCGATTGAGAAAATCATTCACTTCATGATTTGGTATCGCTGCAAAGACCCTGTCGTAACCATCAGTTTCCAGCAGGCTGTCGAACTCTGTTGGGGTAACTTCCACTGCGTCGCCCAACGAATAAAAGCGTGCCGAAAACGGCATCTCACCGATGTAAAAAATTGGACTGTCTCCCTCTCGACGAATACTTTCATAACGGCTGATCAATTGCTTTTCGGTTTTTAGTGGTTTTACGCCACTAACACCAATGAAAACAAAAAGGGTGATGACGATGGGCGCAAGCCAAACGGCGCCCAACCTGATTCTGGACCAAGGACGTAAATCGAGGTGCGACACCCATCCAGCAATCAGAATTGCAGAAAAGGGCAGAGAAGGCAGGACGTACGTCCAAAGCGTGTTGCCTGCCAGGGTGAAAAACAGCATTGGCGTTATCGCACAAAACACCAGATACAGCGTTGAGGCATCCTGAGCAGCATCAGTGAAGATATCCTTTGTTTTGCCTCTCGCTGCTGCAAATCCAAAGCCAACCAAGCCAATGATACCCCACGGAAATGAAGCCCAAAGCCAGAATATCCAGATCATGCCCTTGGGCCGATTATGGGCACTACCGTATAAATCGCCTGCCCATCCGGGATCCAGAAACCGGCTAAAGTGCTCGCCAATAATGAAGTAGTTGAGAAACCCCGGCGTTTTCAATTCAGCGAGCACGTACCATGGCAAAGCAATCAATAGTGTTAGAAGTGAACCAAGGAGCCAGGGTAGTTTTTTCAGTGGCTGTAACCGCTGCCTGAAAATAGCAGCCCAGAGCACCAGCGGGGTAACCGTCAATACAACAGCCAACGGTCCCTTTGACAACAAACCGATAGCCAGGCCCACGAAAAACCACCAGCGCCAGTACTCAGAGCGCCCTGAAAGCACAAACCACACGCTCACCAGCGAGAGGGTCGTTCCAAAAACCAGGAAGGTGTCAACGCCGGTTTAAAAGTGACCCACTTATTGGCAATATCGCCGGTTGAAAACTGACCCACCCTTGGCGTTTAAGTGTTGGTTAATAGATCCTGGCTGCTGGCTGAGATCGGTGCGATACCCGCCATTTTCTTGTCCTTCAGTCGATAGCTTTCTCCTCGGATTTGGACGATGTGTGCGTGATGTAACAGCCGGTCTAACAGCGCAGCCGTTAACGTAGTGTCGTCGGCAAAGGCGCTGGCCCACTGCGAGAACGGCAGGTTACTGGTGACGATGACACTGCCTTGCTCGTAGCGTTTGGCGATGACATTGAAGAACAAGTTGGCTTCCTCACGGCCAAACGGAAGATAGCCGATTTCGTCAATGATCAGCAGCCGAGGCGCGAGAATGCTACGTTTCAGGTACTGATCCAGACGCTCCTGTTTCCGCGCAGTGGCCAGTTGCAGCATCATGTCAGCGGCCGCAATGAAGCGCGTTTTGATGCCTTGGGCGACGGCCTTGTGACCCAGGCTGATGGCCAGGTGGCTTTTACCAACGCCACTGGGGCCCAGAAGTACCAAATTCTCCGCTCGCTCTATGAAGGCCATACTCGTCAGCTCATTCAATTGTTTGCGCGGGGCTCCGCTGGCGAACTTGAAGTCATAATCCTCAAAGAGCTTGCGCCCCGGGAAGCCGGCGAACTTCAGCAAGGTCTCTCGGGATCGTTGTGACCGGGCGTTCAGCTCCAGGTTTAATAGCTGCTCCAGGAAGTCAGCCAGTGTGGCCTCCTGCGAGGCCGAATGGTCGGCGATAGCCGTCCATTCGCTGGCCAAAGTATCGAGCTTGAGGCTTGCGCAAGCGTGCTGGATACGCTGATGTTGCAAGTTCATAGACGAGTCTCCAGCAGCCGGTCGTACACGCTGAGAGGGTGCTGAAAGCTCTCTCTCGGAACAGGACGGGTTGAGACCGGTATTTGCTGTACCGCCGGTTGTGGCCGTGATGGCAGTGGCATGAGTTCAAAGCGTTCCTGATCCAGCAGTACCTGGGGTTTGACACCGGTGGTGCCGTGGATGCGCTGATGCGCCACGCGCTCCAGCCAGGGACCTATGTGCGCATTGGCCGTCGCGACGTCCAGCCGCAGGCCAGCCTGGTGCAGGGTAGCCGCCAGGGGCGTGATGAAGCTGTGCTTCAAGTAGCCATTGAAGCGCTCAACCTTGCCCTTGGTGCGGGCTCGGTAGGGCCGGCAGGCGCGCGCAACAAAGCCGTAATCCTGAGCCGTGGCCAGTAGCTGTGCATTCCAGCGATGACGGCCTTCACCGTAGGCATCGCGCTCGATCATGATGGTCTTGGCGTTGTCGAATAGGATCTCCTGAGTGACTCCGCCGAAGTACTGGCACGCCTCTTCGATACCACGTAACCAGTCCTCCTGACGTTCGTGCTCGGAGAACCGAACATAGGTGGCGCGACTGAAGCCCAGCGTGGCCACAAAGGCTTTGATCTTGCGACGGTGGCGGGAAATGGTCGTGAAATCGACTTGCATCTGTTTGCCAGGCGGCGTCTCGAAGCGGACCACCGGATCAGATTCGACGGTTTTGAAGTCGGCAACGTAGTGCTTGAGCTGGGTGATCCCGCCGGCATAACCGCGGCCCTGAAGCTCGCTCAATAGCACCGTCGCGGGTATCCAGTGCGGCTTCGCTGCTTCGATCCGCGCCAGCAGATAGTCTTTATAAGGATCCAGCTTAGTCGCTTTCTGCGCTCGGTCTGGATAGCTGGGCACCGCGCTCAGATCCCGCAAGTAGCGTCGCACGGTGTTGCGGGACACACCCAGCTTCTGGGCGATGGCGCGAATACTCTGGCCCTGACGATGCAATACATGAATTTCCACAAGTGTCTCCTGAGTCAACATCGGCCGCCGCCCTGATCATGGTATTAGGCGGCCATTTTGCCCCAGGTGGGTCAATTTTAAGTCGGCGCTAGTGGGTCAGTATTACTCCGGCGGTGACAAGGTATCAGTCATTACTGCGCCGGCACTGATATAGGTGAGTGCCATGGTAGAAAGCACCAGAATAGACCATCTAGCGACCACAGCACCCCGCGCATGTTTTGCAAGGCACCACGTCAGCCAGACGATTCCGATCGTGGCGAACCACGCCGGTAGCCGGAGGGAAAATTCAGACAGTCCAAATAGCTTTAGAGAGGCAGCCTGAGCCCAGAATGACAAGGGAGGCTTTCCCCAGAACGGAGTTCCGGGTTCGAACCAGGGTGTTATCCAGTCCCCGGTTTCAGCCATTAAGCGAGCGATCTCCGCGTATCGGGGCTCGGTTGTATCCACAAGGGGAAACAGCGTCATCCCGATAAAGCGACTCAACAATATGGCGGCCAGCACCCAGAACCAGGGCTCAATTCGCTTTAGCATTCTTGACGCCCCTGAAGTTACTGAATTGGTCTCGGCTCGACACCTCCCGGTTCTCGACCACTTCTTCGGTCAGATACAGGGGGCGCAGTTTCGATTCGATGTAGGTTTTGCCCACATACTCACCGACGATGCCAACGCTCACCAGCTGTATGCCACCCAGAAAACTGATGAGAGCGATTAAAGATGGATACCCGTCAGTCGGGTCCCCAAGCATGATCGCTTTCGCGACAATCCAGACCCCGAACAATCCACCGACGGACGCAGCCAGCAAGCCAACCAACGTTGCCCATCTGAGAGGTGACACTGAAAAGGAGGTCAACCCTTCAAGAGCTAAGCCAACCAGGCCAGGATAATCCCACTTGCTTTCTCCTGCCGCTCTCAATGCCCGGTCGTATTTGATGATTGTCGTTGGCATACCGACCCAGGCAAAGAGTCCCTTCATATAACGGTTGCGCTCCCCCAACCGGAGAAGGGCATCAACCGCCCGCCGGCTCATCAACCGGAAGTCGCCCGTATCGACGGGTATTTCAGTGCGACTGGTCCTGTTGAGCAAACGATAGAAAAGGTGTGCACTCAAACGTTTGAAAAAACTCTCACCCACGCGCGATCGACGTTGCATCAGGACGACATCAAAGCCTGACTTCCAGCTCCTGACCATCTCGGGAATATACTCAGGTGGGTCCTGAAGGTCTGCATCCAGAACGATCACCGCATCTCCCCGTGCATGCTCCAGCCCCGCCGTAACGGCCGCCTCTTTACCAAAGTTGCGGCTTAACTTGACCAGGCGAATGCTCGACTTGGTTTCAATAATCGTCTTCATGAATTTGGCACTGCCATCTTCACTGCCATCGTCTACGACCACGATTTCCGAGCGAATATCCAGGCTCGCAAGGACTGGCAATACATGATCAAAGAATATGGGGAGCATCGACCGTTCATTGAAAACCGGAACCACCAGAGAAAGCAGCTCTGATTCGTTCAGTGCGCGGGAAGTCTTAAGAGATTTGTTCACGGAACACCAGCCTTTGGTAGACAACATAGTTAAATGCAGCGACAGCGACGGTGGTTAGAAGCTGTGCAGGAGCAACGGGGATTTCAAACAGTTGATGCAGACAGAAAAAGATCAGAACGTTCAGGAGAGACGCGAGTGAACAGGAAACAATGTATCGCCAGATGGCCTGGATGTGTGGTCGCGCATTTGGAAAGACCAAAGTCCTCTGCAACCCGTAGTTGGTAACAGCTCCGACGACGCTTCCAGAAAAGGTGGCCGCTACGGGGTCCATGCCAAGGAGGCTGTAAATAAATCTGTGTAACTGCCCACCCCATTACAGGTGGCCGTCCAGGCGGTCACCGAACTCGATAATAAAGCGATTCAGTGCAGGCTTCCAATCTCGGATCGGCATGGTCCATTTCTTTGATGCTTGCTGGATCGCCAGGAACGCCACCTTCAGTGCCGAATCATCACTGGGGAACAGCTTGCGGCGCTTGGTTGCCTTGCGGATAACGCTATTCAGTGACTCAATGGCATTGGTGGTGTAGATCACCTTCCGGATAGCCGGTGGGTAGTCGAACAGCGTTATCAGGTTGTCCCAATGGTTGTACCAGGACCTGGCGATTTGCGGGTACTGGCCGTCCCAGCACTCTGCAAAGTCGTCCAGCGCTGTTCGTGCCTCTTGTTCGGTGGCAGATTTATATATTCGCTTCAGGTCTGCCGTGACAGCCCTGTAGTCCTTCCAGGACACATACCGCAACGAGTTACGAACCATGTGCACGATGCAGAGCTGAACCTTGGTCTGGGGGTATTCCGCCGCAATGGCATCCGGGAATCCCTTGAGACCATCGACACAGGCGATCAGGATGTCCTCCAGACCACGATTCTTCAGCTCGGTGAGTACCGATAGCCAGAACTTCGCGCCTTCGGTCTCGGCAAGCCACAGGCCCAGCAGCTCCTTCTGGCCTTCCATGTTGATGCCCAAAGCCAGGTATAGGGACTTGTTGATCACCCGCTTGTCCTGACGAATTTTCAGAACGATGCAGTCCAGATAAACAATAGGGTAAATCGGATCAACAGGGCGGTTCTGCCACTCGTGAACCTGATCGATCACGCGCTCAGTCACCTTGGAAACGAGTGTTGCCGAGATGTCCGCGTCGTACATCTCTTTGAAGGCGTCCACGATGTCTCGTGTGCTCAATCCCTTGGCGTACAACGCCAGGATCTGATCATCCATTTGGGTCAGCCTGGACTGACCCTTACGGACGAACTGAGGCTCGAAAGAGCCGTCCCGGTCACGGGGTGATTCGATCGGCACTTCACCATGTTGGCCTTTGAGGCGCTTGGCAGAATAGCCATTACGACTGTTGCCGGTACCCCGACCTGCCCGGGCATGCTTCTCATAGCCAAGGTGCTCATCCAGTTCGGCATTCAGTGCGGTTTCAACGGTGAGTTTTACGAGTTGCTGAGTGAGGGCTCCGAGGTCTTTCTCGGACTTGATGTCTTTGGCCAGCTCTGCGGCCATGGCTTTGAGTTTTTCTTGATCCACTTGTGTACCCACGATGGTATCCTTTTGAAAAGATTACTCAGTCGTGGGCAGTTACACAATTTGGTTTACAGGCTCATGCCAAGCAAAACCAAGCCGGACATGGCCGCCCAATGGAAAAGGGTGGCCATTCCGCCAGCGGCAAAAAATCCACTTATTCGTTTAAAGGAAACCTTCTTCATCCTGGCCGACACACCCGTGGCTAACCATTGAGTCCGATGTTTCAACAGCAAGACCCTCGTCTCCGTTGAAACGGGCGGAATTACACTTCCATGCATGTAACCGCAACTATGCATTTCCGCCTCACATCTACCGCTGAATATCACCCACCTTGGCTCTCGAAAAGCGACCGAACAGAACCGGCAAAACAAACAGCGTCAGGAAGGTTGCAGTGACAAGGCCGCCAACAATCACGCTGGCCAGTGGCTTCTGGATTTCCGCACCCACGCCCGTCGACAACAGCATCGGTATCAAACCGAGCGCCGAGGTTATTGCTGTCATCAAGACAGGACGCAAACGGGAGACGGCACCTTCAAACACCGCGGTATCCACGTTCAACCCATCCTGTATTCGCTGATTGATGCTTTCGACCATAACGACCCCGTTGAGCACTGCCACACCAAACAGCGTGATAAATCCAACGGAACTGGGCACTGAAAGATACTGACCGGAGATCCAGAGTGAAAAGACGCCACCAATAACGGCAAGCGGCACGTTGACCAGAATCAACAATGCTTGACCGACCGAACTGAAAGCAAAGTACAGCAACAGCGCGATCAGGCCCAGAGATACAGGAACCACAATGGTCAATCGCTTCTGAGCTCGCTGCTGGTTTTCGAACTGACCACCAATATCCACCGAATATCCGGGGGGAAGGTTCACGTCTGACGCGATGGTATCCTGAATATCGGCAACCACACTGCCCATGTCACGACCCTGCACATTGGACTGAATGACCACACGGCGCTGAACGTCGTCGCGGCGCACCTGGGGCGGGCCAGACTCAATAGACACATCGGCCACATCACCAAGTCTCACCCAGGCTCCGGACGGCGCCTGTAACCTGAGATCGGCAATAGCATCCCGGTCTTCCCGGAAACGTTTGGCCAAACGCACATAGATATCATACCGCTCGTTGCCGTTGATGATCTGGCCCGCAGCGGCACCACCCAGTCCGTCCCGGACGACGCTCATCACATCAGACACGGCGAGTCCGTACCGGGAGAGTGCCTGACGATCAGGCTGAACCGCCAACTGCGCTTCACCGGCAATCTGCTCCATGGCCACGTCTCGTGTTCCCTGAACTGTTCGGACCGCCGCTTCAATCTGCTGGCCCTTCTCAGCCAGTACGTCGAGATCCGGGCCAAAAAGTTTGATGGCCAACTGCGCACGAACACCTGACAACAATTCATCAACCCGGGTCGCGATAGGCTGAGAAAAGTTAAACAGTAGCCCCGGGTGCTGTTCGAGCTTCTCCTCAAACAGGGCCTGCAATGCATAGCGATTACTGGCGCTGGTCCACTCGGCTGTTGGCTTAAGGCCGATATAGATCTCGATGTTGTTCACGGGCTCCGGATCGCCGCCTATTTCCGCCCGCCCCGCCCGGGACAGAGCGTAAGTCACCTCTGGAAACTCCATCAGCATGGCCTCCAGCTTTGGCGCCACTTCAAGCGCCGTATCGAGGCTTGATGAGGGAGCTAGAGTCACCCGGAGGTTGATCGTTCCCTCTTCCAGTTCAGGCACGAACTCAGTACCGAGTCGTGGCACAATCAGCGCCGCCAGCACAACAAGAACAGCCGACGCGCCAACAACCACGCGGCTATGCTTCAGTGACCAGGCAAGCCCCATGCGATAGAGCTTTTCCAGGGGTTTTAGAATGAAGCTTTCCCGCTCCCGGATACCCTTACGGAACATGTATGACGCCAGCGCGGGTACAACCACCAGAGCGACGATCACAGCGGACACAATGGCCAGCATGATGCTGATCGCCATTGGCTGGAAAAGCTTGGCTTCCACACCTTCAAAGCTGAACAGAGGCATGAAAACGACCAGGATAATCGCCGTCGCGAAAAAGATCGGCCGCGCCACTTCCCGGCCCGCTTCCTGCAGTCGAAGTGCAATGCCACGATCATCGTGCGATGCATCCAGCGGATCGGGGTCGCCTTCAGCCAACTCATTCCGGTGGGCGTCATGCTCAGCATCGGGATGGGTCAGATGCTTGAACATGTTCTCAACCATGACAACAGAGCCATCCACCAGCATGCCAATTGCCACAGCAATACCGCCCAGAGACATCAGGTTGGCCGAGAGACCGAACCAGGCCATGATCATCAGTGCAATACCGATGGAAATCGGTATTGAAAGCAGCACCAGCGTTGTTGCCCGCAGATTCATCAGGAACAGGGCAAGCACAATCGCAATAAACACAAAAGCCAACAAAAGCGCATTGGTCACCGTCTCTACGGCCTTGGTCACCAGATCCGCCTGGTTGTAATAGGGCTCAAAACGAACCCCACTCGGAAGCGCCTGATTTATGCGATCAATGCGGGCCTCGATGCCGTCGATGGTGGCTTTTGTGTTGGCCCCCATTCGTTTGAGTACAATGCCAGAAACCACTTCACCCAGTTGTTCAACCTGACCGGCTTCATCCTTCCGGGTCATGGTCACCGCACCCTGGCGAATTTCAGTGCCCAGCGCCACCTGGGCGACATCGCTCACCGTCACAGTAATGCCTTCACTGGTTTTTACGGGCACCTGACGGATCTGCTCCAGTCCCTGCTCGCCATTACCCAGCCAGCCCATACCGCGAATAACCAGCTGCTCCTGTCCGCGGCCCATGTACCACCCCCCAACATTGGAGTTGTTGTTCTCCAGGGCGTCCATGACATCGTTCTGTGATAAGTCATAGGACAGCATTCGCGCCGGGTTCAGGTTAACCTGGTACTGGCGGACCTCTCCGCCAAACGACAGGATCTCTGTAACGCCCTCAGCAGGTATCAGCAGCAGCTTGACCAACCAGTCGTGCAAGCTGCGTAGTTCCATTGCGTCGTACCCCGAATCCGGGCTCGCTATCAACAAGTACTGATAGACCTGGCCGAGACCGGACGTATTCGGGCCCATTTCAGGCACCCCGACCCCGTCGGGAATCAGCTCTCGCGCGGCCTGCAACCGCTCGAACACCAGTTGGCGCGCGAAATAGATATCCGTGCCCCCCTTAAAGACCACAGTGACACCGGACAACCCGGTCTTGGAGATCGACCGAACCTCCTCGACATCGGGCAAGGCATACATCACCGCTTCGATTGGATAGGTGATCAGTTGTTCGACTTCCTCAGCCGCTAGTCCGGGCGCCTCAGTATTAACAGCGACCTGGACGTTTGTAACGTCAGGGAAAGCATCAAGATTCAGTTTTGGGATCTGAAATGCGGCCGTGGCGATAAGCACAGCGAGTGCAATAAGAACCAATAGGCGGTTCTGAACCGCCCAGTCGACTACTCGGTTGAACATAATGGCTCCCGGAATCAGTGGTTGTGCGGATCAAAGCCGCCTTTGGCAATCTCAGAGGCCACAAAAAATGCGCCCCGCAAAACGACTCGTTGGCCCGCAGCCAGGCCGGAAACCTCACGGAGCCCGCCAATTGAACGACCCAGCTCTACTTCCACGGGTTCATACTCGCCTTCGGCCTCTTCCACATAGACCGTCCAGTCGCCGTCTGCGCCACGCATCAATGCAGTCTCCGGAACGGCAAGCACCGGATCACTGGTTTTAAAACGGAAATACACATCGGCGAACATTCCGGGATGAAAACGATCTTCAGGATTGTCCAGCTCCAGCCTGACAATCCGTGTGCGGGTCACAGGATCAATGGTGTGGGCTTCCTGGGACACCGTTGCCAGGGCCACACGACCAGCTGCCCTGACTTCGGCTTCCGCGCCCTTCTCAAGAACAATGTCGGAGCTTGCTGGCAGATGGGCCTCTACCCATAGTTCACTCTCGTCAGCAAGAGTCACCAGCGGCTGGCCAGCCTCAACTCTCTGTCCTTGCTCAAACTCATCGGTTAGTACTGCGCCATCCACGCGAGCTCTGAGCATGTATTCACCGAGGCTACCCACACCACTGGCCTTCAATGCACCTATGTCATCACCGTTTAGCCCATAAGCAAGCAGAGTCGCGCTTGCGGCTTCAATATTGGCTTTCGCTGTATTGAATCGCTGATCGCCAACCACAGAACGACCCAGCCCGCTGATTCGCTTCCATTCAGGATAAGCTTTCCTGTAATCTGCCTGCGCCTGTGCCACCGTCTCACTGAACAGGGTTACCAGAGGCTGGCCTTTGGTTACGTGCTCACCCAATTCTACGTGACGCCGCAGCACCACTGAGGCAACCCGGGGGGACACGTGATAGCTGGTATAGCCGTTGGTTAGCAGCTCACCGGGCGCGTATATTTCATAGTCAACGCGCTTGCTTTCGAGCGTTGCCACTTCAATGCCGGCCAGGTCTTTCTGTTTGGCATTGAGGCTCGCGGTGGCTGTTTCTTCATGGCCACCGTTCTCATCTTCGTGGCCGTGCCCCCCTTCCTCTTCATGCTCACCTTCTTCACCATGCTCTTCCTTATGCTCGACCTCTTCACTGGCGCCTTCTTGATGATCGTCGCCACCGGCAGCATGATCATGGCCGGTTTCCTGATGAGCGTCTTCCTCTGCCTGTGCAAATGAAAATGGGGCTATAAGCAACGTCAATACAAATACAGAAATCAGAGTTGTCTTCATAATGAATATCCAGTTTCCAGAATATTATTGAAAGGGGGCAACCAGTTCGCCAGACCGTCGTAAGAGTTCAATCAGGCCCAACTGCGCTTGCTTTTCCAGCTCAATGCCGGTTTGCAGGCTCTCCGCGCGCTGGCCCAGTGCCTGGAGATATTCAGATGTGGAAAGATCGCCGACCTGCCACTGCTTCCCGAGCAAATCGGCACTTCGTTGTACACGCCCCTGGGAGAGTTTTGTCCATCGGCTGAGTTGGGTGTCGTATCGCTTCCAGGCAGCTCGGGCGCCCGCC
>OJDW01000156.1_pt1 | contig 19617 bp, 17 predicted proteins | sample 1593131 | NCBI WGS metagenome assembly OJDW01 (sample SAMN05416874, study PRJEB24817) | seawater metagenome | isolation source: Sea water | place: Canada:Atlantic | collected 2013-11 | reverse complement strand
AAAGGCAAGTCAGCTCCGAAAAAATCCACCGCCAGTAAGACAGCGGCCAAAAAACCGGTCGCCAAGAAGCCCGCCACACCAAAAGCGGCAACTGCAAAGAAAGCCGCCAAACCCAAGGCGAGCACCGCCGCCAAAAGTCCGGCCGCAGCCACTAAAGCCGCTCCCAAGAAAGCCGCCACGGCCGCGCGGAAGCCAGCGGCAAAGCCGGCTGCAGCAACACGCGCTCCAAAGCCGAAGGACAAGAGCGACCTGACCCAGGTTAAAGGTATTGGGCCGGCCACCGCCCGCAAAATGAAGGAAGCCGGTATCACCTCGGTTGATCAGATCGCCAATCCGTCTGACGCGGACAAAGAAAAGCTTCAGGCATTTTCAAGCGTGAAAGGCTTTAACACCTTCAGCGACGAAGCCAAGAAAGTTATTTAATGCAACAATCCGAACAGCCTGTTTTACGGGACATTGTCCTGATTGGCGGCGGACACAGCCACGTAGGCGTTCTCAAGCGCTTTGCCATGAACCCAGTGCCTGGTGTCCGCCTTACCCTCATCTGCAGGGATACCCATACACCCTACTCCGGAATGCTTCCCGGGTATGTGGCTGGGCATTATTCCTACGACGACGTCCATATAGACCTCAGCAAACTGGCCGAGTTCGCGGGCGCGCGCTTCTACCGCGATGAAGTTGTTGGCATCGACCGCCATCGAAGACGTGTGGTCTGCCGCTCCCGACCGGACGTGCCTTACGACATTCTGTCGGTGAATATCGGGTCCGCTCCCAAGGTCGGTGACGTCAGCGGCGCAACTGAACATGCAGTGCCCGTCAAGCCTATCAACGGATTCAACAATCGCTGGCTGTCATTATTGTCGCGGCTGGAAAACCATGACGGCCCGATGACCGTTGCTGTGGTCGGCGCAGGTGCAGGTGGCGTTGAACTCACACTGGCCATGCAGTTCCGGCTACGAAATGAGCTCGAAAAGCGCGGCCACGACCCGGACCAGTTGCACTTTCATCTGTTTGATGCAGACCAGCAGATCCTGCCTACCCACAACGCCAGGGTGCGTGCGGTATTCGCTGACACACTCGCAAGCCGTGGGGTGAAGGTTCACCTGGGATCCGCAGTCTCAGAGGTCGAGGCCAATCGTTTGACCACGGAGTCCAGCGACACCCTGTCGGTTGACGAAGTGCTCTGGGTCACCCGTGCCGGCGGCCCCGAGTGGCTGCGGGATACCGGCCTGGCCCTGGACGACGGTGGCTTTATCCGGGTGACGGACACCCTGCAGACAGAAACCGACAACGATATCTTCGCGGCGGGTGACATTGCCAACGTTGTAAATCACCCCCGGGAAAAAGCCGGCGTATTTGCCGTTCGTCAGGGCCGGCCACTGGCGGACAACCTCCGCCGCCATGCCCTCGGAAAGCCCGCGAAGCCATTCCGGCCGCAGAAAAAATGGCTGGCGCTGATCAGTACCGGCGACAAATTCGCAGTGGCCTCCAGAGGTGACCTGTCGTTGGCCGGTTCTTGGGTCTGGCGCTGGAAAAACAGCATTGATAGACGCTTCATGGCGAAATTCAATGATCTTCCCGCCATGGAAGAGAACGCCGCCCTGCCCGACACCGGCGCCGCACAAAACCCCGAGGAAGCGTCCCAGGCCATCTCCGCGGTGGCCATGCGTTGCGGTGGCTGCGGTGCCAAGGTGGGCAGTACCGTGCTGTCACGGGCCCTCGGCGAGCTGCGACCAATAGAGCGGGATGACATCCTGATTGGTCTACACGCCCCAGACGACGCCGCCGTACTGACCGTCCCACCCGGAAAGGCGGTGGTTCACACCGTCGATTTCTTTCGCGCCTTTATTGACGACCCCTATGTGTTCGGCCGGGTTGCCGCCAATCACGCCCTGGGCGACGTGTTTGCCATGGGCGCCGAAGCTCAGAGTGCTACCGCCGTTGCGACCGTGCCCTATGGCATAGAGTCCAAGGTGGAAGACGTGGTTTACCAGATGATGTCCGGCGCCGTGGAAGTGCTGAATGAAGCCGGCTGCGCGTTGGTCGGCGGCCATACCGGCGAAGGCCGCGAGCTGGCATTGGGCTTTGCGGTCAACGGGTTGATTGATCCGGATGACGTCATGAGCAAGGGCGGCCTGCGGGCCGGAGACGCTCTGCTGCTGACCAAGCCCATCGGTACCGGGACCCTGTTCGCTGCCCACGCCAAACTCGCTGCGAAAGGCCGCTGGATTGATTCTGCCCTGGCCTCAATGATGCAGTCCAACAAAGACGCGGCACAGTGCCTGCGCCGATATGGGTCAAGAGCCTGCACCGACGTAACCGGTTTTGGTTTGCTTGGCCATCTGGTTGAGATGACGCGCCCCTCCGGCGTTGATGCGGAGCTCGATCTCACGGCAATACCGATTTTGCCTGGCGCTGAGGAAACTGCAGCAGCAGGTATCCTCAGCTCCTTGCAGCCGGCCAACATTCGTCTCCGGCGTGGTATTCGAGACCAGGAAAAGTGGGTCAGCCATCCTCGCTACCCATTGATCTTCGACCCGCAGACCGCCGGCGGACTGCTGGCCAGCGTGCCCGCTGACCAGGCGGATGCCTGTATCAGTGAGTTGAAAGCAATGGGCTATCCCCACACTGCCATTATAGGGCGGGTGTTGCCGCAGGATGAGAGCGGCCCCATCGAGCCCATCACACTCAGGGATTGAGACGGTCGCCTTTGGCCCTGGCCTTCTCAATCGCAGTGAGCAGGGCCGCTTGCTCAGCTTCAGGAACAAAGCAAGAGGCGAGTTCGGTGACGCGATCGGTCAGTTCCCCAAGATATTCGGGGGATTGTTCCGCCCACAGTAACACCTTCGCAAGATCAGCCTCGTCGCCTACACGGAAGTACCCCGGGTAACCTTCACCCAGTAGGCCAATATTGCCGGAGATGTCCGACGCGATAACCGGCAGCCCTGCACGACAGGCTTCGGATACGACATTAGCGCCTCCTTCCATCACCGAGCTGATAACCATGGCACGGCAACGGTTCATAAGCTGATGGGTGGACGGTCTGTCAATTTCGCCGAGCCACTGAAAACGCGGATTGGCCTCCTGTTCGGCTATGGCTCGCCGAGCCCAATCCTGGCTGTGAGCCTTGCCTGCATTCAGCACCCGGATGGTCGAACCTGGCGGCAATGTCCTCGCCGCGATTGCGGCCCTCAGAGGGTCCTTCTCCTCGCGCAGGTGTCCGATAACACAGACATCGAAATGCCTGGTATCGACGCCTGCATTACCCCCGGGCCGATCGGCGGACTGCAACACCGTCACCAGCTTTGGCACGAAACGCTCGGGAATATCCCGGCCAACACGATGGTGGAGCCCCACAAGGCAATCCGCGAGGGCCATGGAATGGAGGGTTTGCTCCGGGTAGCGGTACTGGTGGTCGTATATGTCCGTGCCCGTAAGCACAACGATTATCGGCGTTTCCGGGTTACGGTCACGGAAGCGAAGAACGGCCTCATGGCTCCTCCAGGCGTGCAGGGCAATGTACAGGTCGCAGGGCTCGTTGTTGTATTCGGTCACAACGAAAACCCGGTGTCCGGCCTGCTCAAGCAACCGGCACCATCGGTCCGCCGTGGCCCGATTACCAGCCCTGGAGCCCGGTAGCGCCGGGGTATTCAGGATGATTTTCATGAGTGTCGGTTTCCATCAAGATTTTCATTTTTTGCCGGATACCCCTAACCTGATTGGCTCATAGAATCGTATAGCTGTTCAGAGTTGCAGTAAATCACGGTATTCTGGATAGCTTCGGGCTTCCCGTCCGGACATGTGACCCCGCTAAATTCAGCTCCAGACACAAGGAAATTCAAATGGCTTTGAAATTGATACGGAAATTCGCTGTCGCCAGCTTACTGACCTTGCTCTCTTCAGCAACCGTTTCAGCCCAGACACTCGTCTTCACCGCCATTCCCGATGAAGACGAAACCAAACTGGTGGAACGCTTCACGGGTATCGCCGATTACCTGGCAGGAGAGTTGGACGTAGATGTTCGCTATATCCCTGTCAAATCCTACGCCGCCGCGGTTTCAGCCTTCCGCAACAACCAGGTCCAGCTAGCCTGGTTCGGCGGGCTTTCCGGCGTGCAGGCCCGCGAATTGGTTCCCGGCTCTGAAGCGATTGCCCAGGGCGTGGAAGACAAAGCGTTCTACACTCATTTCATTGCCCACAAAAGTACCGGACTTGACGAGATGGAAACCCTGTCCGACGAACTCCAGGGGAAGACCTTTACCTTCGGTTCCAAGGGGTCAACCTCCGGTCGCCTGATTCCGGAGTACTATATTCGCGAATCCTTTGAGGACAGCCCCGACAACGTCTTCAGCCGTGTAGGCTTCAGTGGCAATCACACCCGCACCCTTCGTCTCGTAGAGGCGGGCACCTACGATGTTGGCGCGATCAACTTCTCAGTGTGGGACAAGGAAATGGAAAACGGCAACATTGATACCGACGCGGTGAAGGTCATCTGGACAACGCCGTCGTACCCGAACTATCAGTGGAGTGTTCGCGGCGACGTCAACGAACAGTTCGGTGAAGGTTTCCAGAAACGGCTTCAGGAAGCCCTGCTTGCGATGGACGACCCTGAATTGCTTGAAAGCTTTCCCCGTAGTGGTTTCATCCCAGTCTCCAATGACGCTTACGAGCCGATCCGGGTAGTTGGAAAGCAGATCGGAATCATCGATTAATGTCGGGATTCGATCTATCCGGCCTGACGGCGTCTTTTGGTGGAGAGCGGGTGATTGGCCCGCTCTCCCTCAGTGTCAGGGAAGGAGAGCGCGTTGGCCTGGTGGGCCGCAGCGGCGCCGGAAAATCCACTCTGATCCGTCTTGTCTATGAGCAGGTGGAGCGCCTGGCAGCATTGGTACCCCAGGACCTGGGACTGGTCAACGCGTTACCGGTATTCCACAACGTGTACATGGGCCGCCTCGATGCCCACGGCAACTGGTACAACATGGTTACCCTGGTTCGGCCATTCACCCGGGACAGCCGTGACGTCAAAAGCCTATTGTCGGAACTGGGGATGACCGAGAAAGCCTGGATGCCCACCGCATCGCTGTCCGGCGGACAGCGCCAGCGCGTGGCCATCGCCCGTGCCCTTTACCGGCAGTCAGGACTTTTGTTGGCGGACGAGCCTGTCTCTGCCCTGGATGGGCCGCTTGCCCACCAGGTTATGGCGTTATTGAGAGAGCGCTTCAAGACCAGCGTTATCGCACTCCATGATGTCGAGCTCGCACTGGAATACTGCACCCGTATCGTGGGTATCCAGGACGGGCAGATCGCGCTGGACGAGTCGAGCGAAAAGCTCACACCGGCCGACATTGCGCCACTCTACTGACTCAACCGGCCCAGATTCCACTCCTATGCTGTCTTCGCCAACCGTCAAAACCAGCCTGATCTTTATTGCCATCGCCCTGGTAGGCCTGGTGTTTGCCGATATCGCTATCACGGCAGCCAATCCCTGGAAAGATCTTGGCCGGTTCTTCCTGGGCGTGATAACACCGGATTTTTTCAGTACCGAAGGGCTGGCAACCGCCCTGCTTCGGACGGTTGCCTTTGCCTTCGTTGGCGTCGCTCTCGGCAGTATCAGCGGCTTTCTTCTGGCGCTTGTTTATCGCTGGATGCCGGTTCGGATTCTGTGCGCGTTTGTGCGGGCGATACATGAGCTGTTCTGGGCGCTTATTTTCCTGCAATTTTTCGGCTTCCATCCGCTGACAGGCGTTCTAGCCATCGCTATCCCCTACGCCGGTATCTTCGCCAAGGTCTATTCGGAGATCCTGGAAGAAGCCGACCCGGAACCCGGTCGCCTGTTACCGCCCCGTACGGGCGTTGTTTCGGCCTTCCTGTACACCAAAATACCGGATTGCTGGGTGCAGCTGCGAACCTACACCGCGTACCGGCTGGAATGCGGCTTGCGCTCCAGTGCCATCCTTGGCTTTGTTGGCTTGCCAACCCTCGGCTTCTACCTGGAATCGGCCTTTTCTCAAGGCCACTATTCCGACGCCGGCGCCATGCTGATCCTTTTCTACGTGCTGATAGCCACCATGCCGCTCTGGGTAAAGCCGAAGCTGTTGCCCGTTTATATCGTTGGCGCACCGTTTTTTCTTGGCGAAGGTCTCCCGATTGTCTGGAGTAACGTCGGCCGGTTTTTCACCCAGGACATCGTGCCGTCACCACTGCGCGGAGAAGAAGGCTGGGCCGGCATGGGCGCGTGGCTGGGGGACATGATTGTCAATCAGGCCATGCCGGGCATCTGGAACACGGTAATCCTCACCCAAGTGGCCCTGGTTGCAACCGGGATCATTGCACTACTGGCCTTCCCGTTGATATCGACTCACTTCGGCGGGCCTGTTCGCCGTACCTCGGGGCATGTCTTCCTGGTGATCATGCGTTCCACGCCGGAGTACATCCTGGCGTATATCCTTTTGCAACTATGGGGCCCGTCCATGCTGCCCGCCGTTGTTGCGCTGGCATTGCATAACGGGGGCATCATCGGCCATTTGATTGGCCGGCAGTCCAGCACCATCCGGTTACGCCCGGATGCGCCGACTGGTCTTAATCGGTATACCTACGAACTGGTGCCCAGGGTCTATCGTTCATTCCTGGCGTTCCTGTTCTACCGTTGGGAAATCATCATGCGGGAGACTGCGATCCTCGGCATACTGGGCATCTACACCCTGGGTTTCTACGTCGACAGCGCCATCCAGAACATTCAGTTTGATCGCGCGATGGTGCTGATCCTGATCACTGCATCCCTGAATATTGGTGTCGATATATTAGGCCGCTTTATCCGCAGGAAACTCGCCCTGCAGACCATGCCCACCTGCTAGCTGCCTACCGCGTCACAGTTCCGCGGATTCCCGCCGCTTTTGGCCTTGCTTCCCTTCGTGCTCAGGATGCATTTGGTTACACTTTGGATAACGAATGTAACAATCTCCACCGGAACACCGCTCAGCCAGGATTTGAACAGGGTTTGAGCAAGAGGGAACACCTATGATTGGCAGCTTTATTATGCTGTTCGAAGTCGGGCTGATTGCGCTGCTGCTTTTACTGTTCTTTCGCATGCTTACACTGGTCCGAAACGATCCGTTCGTGCCGGCGTCCGTGGTGACAATGGTGGCTGGACACCCACAGTCGGCCCAGCCTCCACTACCAGAGGCTCAAAAGAAACGCTCCGTTGCTGCTCCGCAACCATCCCACACAGCCCCCTCAGACACGTGTGGACTGATCACCCAACTGCATATCCTGCTCAGCCTTCAGGACAGGGATTGCCGGGAACATGGGCTAGTTCTGGAAACAGCGCCCCTTGCGGTTCGGGAATATGCCGTCGTCTGGTTGTACGGTGCTGCCTGCGCCCTGTGTGACAAGCCGCAGCGGCATTCAGATGCGCTGCTTGACCTGGTCAGCAAGCTGGCCAGCCGAAAAATCGGCATACGGCAACCCGAAGCGGTCCAGGCGCTATCGACGATGACAGGTAGTTCGACCTTGTTGGCCTTTTTTAGAAGTGGTGTAAACGGTGCAGAGCACTGGAGCGGGCATCGCTATGTTCCGCAGGAACACAGCCTCTACTCAACGGTTACGTCGAACGCCTTTATTTGACGTTTACAGGAGGACCCGCTCAACCGCGGGCTTTGGGGCGGGTAGCAGACTCTTCCAGCGTCCAGTCAACGCCGAGGTTCACGGGGTCTGTGGTATCCGGGTTATCGGCCGGGCTGCCAGCCACCTCTGGCCGGGAAAAGCACCCGTCGTCCAGACGCTCCATCGACTCCACATCCACGGAACGTACTACATAGCTTATGCCATTGCTGATGACCCTGGTGCGATGGCTGAGCCCAAAGATGAAACGGCAATAATCCAGTTTGAGCTGAAGCAGATCCTGTTCCGCTTTCTGGATCTTTCTCAGCAGAACTTTCTGTACGCTATCACCGTAATCCATATACTCTTCCCTGGGCGATGTGTGGTGGTCTGCTGATTTTACACAATCCTGACACACTGTCATCCCATCGTCAGACGCGGCCCTTGGCTACAAACGTCAGTTTTACGGGCATCACGAAGGCGTGATCCATCCCGGCCTGAAGGTCGATCCGCCAGGTCATGCTAGGGTCGGTGGTGCAGAAAGGTGCGGTAAACCGCGCTTCCCAGAGCTGGCCCTCACCATCGGGCGACATCCCCGCCTTGGTCATGGGAACCGGATACTCCCCCAGGTACATGGACTCGCCCCGCAGCACAGCCAGCATCCGGGGCTGATTCCCGTTGGCCTTTACCGTTAAATGGTATTCCGTGCCCTGGGCCTGAACACCGCTTTTTTGCAACCGCGCATGCCAGCTCTTGCCCTTATGTGCCCAGTGGCACGTAGTATTGAGGAGATCGCACTCAACCGCGCCCTGATCGGCCTCGGCGACATCTTCAGACATCAACCAACGCGGGCCAAAAATGCCCAGCGCAACGACGCCAGCAATGGCAAGCACAGCAACAAGCGCTTTCAACACATCCACTCCTCCACGGTTAAGCGGGCATTATGGGGATAATCGCTAACAAGGCAAAGCTTTCTAAATCATCACCGGTCATGAGAAAATACCGCGCTTTGATTCACCACCAACAGGACAAGCCAGTGCAACCGGACATCTCCGTCAAGCACCTCAACAAAGTCTATGCGGATGGTTTCAGGGCCCTCAACGACATCAACCTCGACATCGAACGGGGAGAGATCTTCGCCCTGCTCGGCCCGAACGGCGCCGGCAAGACCACACTGATCAGCATTATCTGTGGCATTGTGAACCTCTCCGATGGCGAAGTGAACGCCGCCGGCTACGACATCGTGAAGGATTATCGCAAAGCCCGGGAGAGCATCGGCCTGGTTCCCCAGGAGCTCAACACCGACGCCTTCGAAACCGTCTGGGACGCCGTTTCCTTCAGCCGGGGCCTGTTCGGCAAGGCGCCTGCACCGGACCATATTGAAAAAGTCCTGAAAGACCTGTCATTGTGGGATAAGCGCAACAGCCGCATCATGTCCCTGTCTGGCGGCATGAAGCGTCGCGTGATGATCGCCAAGGCGTTGTCCCACGAACCCCGCATCCTCTTCCTTGATGAGCCCACCGCCGGTGTAGACGTGGAGCTGCGCCGGGACATGTGGGAAATGGTGCGCAAGCTGCGGGAAAATGGCGTCACCATCATCCTCACCACCCACTACATCGAAGAAGCCGAGGAGATGGCCGACCGCATCGGCGTTATCCGCCAAGGTGAGATCATCCTGGTTGAAGACAAGTCCCGGCTAATGAGCAAGCTGGGCAAGAAAGAGCTTCGCCTGCACCTGCAGAACCCGCTGGAGAAAATCCCCGGTGAACTCACGCTGGAGCCGGTGCACCTTTCCGATGATGGCTACGAGCTGATCTACACCTTCGACTCCCAGCAGGAGCAGGCTGGCGTAGCGCGGCTGCTGCGAACCCTGGGCGACCTGGGCATCGAATACCGGGATCTTCAGACCAGGGAAAGCTCCCTGGAAGAGATTTTTGTTGGCCTGGTGCATGAATAAAACCAACCGGTATGCGGGAGTAACGCAATGAACCTTTACGGTGTCCGAGCAATCTACAACTTTGAAATGGCCCGCATGCGCCGCACCCTGATGCAGAGTGTCGCCTCGCCGGTAATCTCCACCTCTCTGTACTTCGTGGTGTTTGGCTCCGCCATTGGCAGCCGCATGGGCGACATCGACAACATCAGCTACGGTGCCTACATCATTCCGGGCCTGGTAATGCTGTCGCTGCTGATGCAAAGCATTTCCAATGCCTCGTTTGGTATCTACATGCCGAAGTTCTCCGGCACGATTTACGAGCTCCTGTCGGCACCGGTCTCCTATCTGGAGGTCGTTCTCGGCTACGTCGGTGCCGCCGCCACCAAGTCGGTCATACTTGGCGTCATCATATTGCTTACCGCCAAACTGTTTGTGGACTACGACGTGCTGCACCCCTTCTGGATGTTCGCCTTCCTGGTGCTTACCTCCATCACCTTCAGCCTGTTCGGTTTCATCATCGGCATCTGGGCGGACGGGTTTGAAAAGCTGCAGATTGTTCCGCTGATGATCGTGACACCACTGGTGTTTCTCGGGGGCACGTTCTACTCCATCGAAATGCTGCCGGAGATCTGGCAGACCATCAGCCTCTTCAACCCTGTGGTGTACCTGATCAGCGGCTTCCGCTGGGCGTTCTACGGCGTGTCTGACGTGCATGTGGGCATCAGTGTGGGTATGACACTGCTGTTCCTGACGGCGTGCATGGTCGCGGTGTGGTGGATCTTCAAGACCGGCTACCGGCTGCGTTCGTGAGAGCCCTGCTGGTTTGCCTGGCGCTGCTGTTCTCCGGTTGCCTGGCAGCACTCCCGGACAATGACGACCTGCCGATGGAGAAGGCATGCCTGATCTCCGCCGGGCAGGCGGTGCCCATTACCGTTGAAGTGGCACGCACGCCGGCCGAACGCAGCCGCGGGCTGATGGACAGGGAGAGACTGGCCCCAAACGCCGGCATGCTGTTCGTCTATAACAACCAGCGCCGTGCCGACCACGGCTTCTGGATGTACCGAACGCTGATTCCACTGGATATTGCCTATCTGGACCGTGACGACACCATCGGTGCCATTCGCCCTATGGTGCCCTGCCCATCGGACCAGGGCCGGGACTGTCCAACCTATGAGGCCGGCGTCCCGTTTTATCGGGCCCTGGAAATGAACCTGGGCTATTTCGAAAGCCAGGGGATTGGCGTGGGAGATCGGCTCTCCCTGAATGCATCAGACTGCCGTTAGCCGCCCTACTCGTCTTTCCATTCCGGTTTGCGCTTGTCCAGAAACGCACAGATGCCTTCGTGGGCATCTGCAGCCTGCAGGTTCGTTGCCATCACTTCCGACGTAAAGTCGTAGGCCTCGGCCAGCCCCATCTCCAGTTGTTGATAGAACGCCTCCTTGCCAATCTTCAGGGTATGGCTGGATTTGCCGGCAATGGTCGCGGCCAGGCGGTAGACGGTTTCGTCAAGAACCTGCTCATCCACCACACGGTTGACCAGCCCAATCTGTTCCGCCTTCAGCGCACCGACCATCTCACCGGTCAACAGCATTTCCATGGCCTGCTTGCGGGATACGTTGCGGGACAACGCCACCATGGGCGTGGAGCAAAACAGGCCGATGTTCACACCGGGCGTGGCAAAACGCGCCGTATCAGCCGCTACCGCAAGGTCGCAACTGGCCACCAGCTGGCAACCGGCAGCGGTCGCCACGCCAGCCACACGGGCAATCACCGGTTTCGGCAGGTTCACAATCTGCTGCATCACCTTGCTGCACTGGCTGAACAGTTTCAGCTGGAACTCATGGCTGTCGAACTGGTCGCGGATTTCCCGCAGGTCGTGCCCGGCGCAGAACACCTGCCCTGCAGCCGCGATGACCACCACCCGCGTGTCCACGTCATCCGCAACAGATTCCAGTTCGGCGGAAAGCGCTTCCAGCATGGCCATGGACAGGCTGTTTCGGCGCTCCGGCTGGTTCAGCGTCAGTGTGGTGATTCCGTTTTCGGAGTATTTCTTTACCAACACCTCGGTTTGCTCGGTCATCATGCCCCCTACTTCGTTTTCCTGATGTATCCTTTATCCCATGAGAGATACAAAGAAACAACGCCGGGAACTGGAAAAGCAACTCACCGAAGCCTCCTCCTACAAGCACTGGCTCGCCACCGCCACAAACCTGGATGAACTGGAGGGAACACTGGCGTGGCGGGAAGAGGATGGCTGCGAACTGCTCCACGAAGCCCTGATTCGCGACCACATCACGGCCATGAAACGCTGCCGCGACAAAGGCGATACCCGAGCGCTGACGCGGGTACTGCAGGAAAGCCTTTATCGCCACCTGGGTGAGATTGGCAACCCTGACCTCTACGCCATCGCCTGGAGCGGTACCAAAGTTCTGGTCAGTGAGTTCCTTGATGAAGTGGAACGTTCCATGAACTTCCTCTGCGACAACCCCATGCCGGGCGTATCCGACCAGCAAAAGCTGCGCCTGTTCCGGGATGCCGAGCGAGTGTATGGCCGCCCGGCCCTTATGTTGAGTGGTGGCGCCGCCTTCGGGATCTATCATATTGGTGTCACCCGCGCACTTTGGCAGGAAGGCCTGCTTCCCGACGTGATTGCCGGCTCCAGCATGGGGGCGATTGTCGCCGGCGCCATCTGTACCCGCAACAATCGCGAGCTCGAACGCTTTTTCAACGAACCCGGGGAGATCCACCTGGATGCCTTTCGCTGGCTCGAACCCAAACGCATCTGGCGAAAGCGTCATGCCATGGACCAGTTCCAGCTGCTCCACCACATTCGCACCAACATCGGCCGTACCAGCTTTCAGGAAGCGGCTGAACGAAGTGGCCGCACCCTGAATATCTCCGTATCGCCGACCCGCACTCGCCAGAAACCCCGCCTGCTGAACAATCTGGCCTCACCGGAGGTACTGGTGGATTCCGCCATCCTGGCATCCTGTGCCGTGCCTGGCATCTATCCCCCGGTAACACTTCAGGCCAGGGACAAGGACAGGGGGAAAACCGGGGGCAAGCCCTATATGCCCACGGAGCGCTGGATCGACGGCAGCGTTCATGGCGACCTGCCGCTGATGCGCATGGCGCGGCTGCATAACGTTAATCGCACCATTGTCAGCCAGGCGAATCCCCACGTGTTGCCCTTTATCAGCCATCACCACCAGCGCGGCCCGGGCGCCTCTGCCAAACAGGCTGCCGCATCGCTGATGCACGCCCAGGTAGCGACAACGCTTCAGCTCACCCGCAACAGCTGGTCATCAACGGTACTGCGGCCTTTACTGGAGCAGGCCCACGCCATGGCCACGCAGACCTACCTGGGGGACATCAACATACAGTTCCCGTTCAAGCCGCTGCTGTATCGCAAGATATTGTCCAACCCCAACAAGGAAGACCTGGAAATGTTCATCCGGCTTGGAGAACAGGCTACCTGGCCGAGAATGGCCATGATTCGAGATCAGACACGCATCAGCCGCACCTTCAGCGACTGCATCACCCGGCTTGAGAAAGCCTGCGCCGCCAACGACAACGCAGCGGGGTAGCGGCTTGCAGACGACCCGACTCAAAGGCCTGACCATTGCCACACTGGGTGTGCTGTTCATAGTGCCGGACGCCCTTCTGGTGAAAATCACCTCCGTGGAGCCGGTGGTGTTTCTGTTCTGGCGCGGGCTGCTGCTTGCGTTCAGCTTCCTGGTGATCAGTTCGGTACGCTATCGCGCCCGCCTGGGGACGGAGATCCGTCGATGCGGCTGGAAAGGGGTGTTCTGCGCGGTCGCCTTCGGGTTAAGCCAGCTGGGTTTTGTGATGGGCATGAAAAACACCGCCGCTGGCAACGTGCTGGTCATCCTCAACACCTCACCGGTCATTGCCGCACTCATCGCCTGGCTGGTCTGGAAAGAAGCCCTGCCGTGGCGAACCTGGGTGGTCATCCTCGTCTGCGTGGCGGGCGCCACCCTGATGGCCCTGGGCGAATGGGGCCGTGGTGACCCGTTAGGGCTGATCATGGCGGGCGTTGCGGCGACCGCTCTGGCGCTGAATCTCAACGTGGCACGCTCAAAGCCGGACAGCGATATGAGCCTTGTACTGATGTTCGGCGCGCTGCTCGTTGCCGGCGCAGCAGCCCTGGCGGGCGGCGCAGTGATGCTCTCACCCAGGGATGCCGTATTCATCGCCCTGCTCTGCCTGTTCTTCCTGCCGGTGGCCTGCGTGCTCATCCAGATTGGCCCACGCTACATACCGGCCGCAGAAGTCAGCCTGATGCTGTTGCTGGAAACCATACTGGGCTCTTTTCTGGTGTGGCTGTTCCTCGGTGAGGTTCCCACCACCCTGAGCCTGATCGGCGGCGCCATTGTCTTCTCCGCACTGATGGTCCATGGCTGGATAGAGGTGAAACGGTATCGGCAAACCCGTTTGGCTTGACACATCCGTTGATGTACGGACATTCCCATCCGATTTGTAAGCCACCCAAGACGCAGGGCGGCAAAAACTGGATAATGGCCCTCCGGCTTTTGAAAGCCCGCTCAATTCTGCAAACCCGGTACGCTGTTCATGGAAATCAAAGTTAATTTTCTCGAAAACCTCAGGCTTGAAGCCAAGTTTGACGATTTCACCGTGGTCACGGACCAGCCCATTCGCTACAAAGGCGACGGCTCGGCCCCCAGCCCGTTCGATTATTTCCTGGCGTCATCGGCGCTCTGTGCGGCGTACTTTGTGCGGGTTTACTGCAAGGCGCGGGACATTCCCACGGAAAACATCCGCCTGTCGCAGAACAACATTGTCGACCCGGAAAACCGCTACAACCAGATTTTCAGAATTGAGGTGGAACTGCCGGAAAACATTTCCGACAAGGACCGCCAGGGCATCCTGCGCTCGATTGACCGCTGCACCGTGAAAAAAGTGGTGCAGACCGGCCCCGAGTTCCAGATTGAAACCGTCGAAAACCTCGACGAAGACGCCCAGGCCCTGCTGATGGCCCCGGATGGCGACACCAGCACCTACATCGAGGGCAAGGACCTCCCGCTGGAACAGACCATCGCCAACATGAGCGGTATACTGGCGGACTTGGGCATGAAGATCGAAATCGCCTCCTGGCGCAACATCGTGCCCCACGTGTGGTCCCTGCACATTCGCGATGCCGCCTCCCCGATGTGCTTCACCAACGGCAAGGGTGCTACCAAGGAAAGCGCGCTATGCTCGGCATTGGGTGAGTTCATCGAGCGCCTGAGCTGCAACTTCTTCTACAACGACCAGTTCTTCGGCGAAGACATCGCCAACAGCGATTTCGTCCACTACCCCAACGAAAAATGGTTCAAGCCAGGACCGGACGACGAGCTGCCCGACGGCATCCTCGACGACCACTGTCTGGCCATCTACAACCCGGAAGGCGAGCTCTGCGGGTCTAACCTGGTCGACACCAATTCCGGCAAGACCGACCGGGGTATCGTGTCGTTACCGTTCGTACGCCAGTCCGACGGCGAAACGGTGTATTTCCCCTCCAACCTGATCGAGAACCTGTTCCTCAGCAACGGCATGAGCGCGGGCAACACCCTGCCAGAAGCCCAGGTACAGTGCCTGTCTGAAATCTTCGAGCGCGCCGTCAAGAAGCAGATCATTGAAGAGGAAATGGCGCTGCCGGACGTGCCCCAGAGTGTGCTGGATAAATACCCGCACATTGTTGAGGGCATCAATGCACTGGAAGCACAGGGCTTCCCGATCCTGGTGAAAGATGCCTCCCTGGGCGGCCAATTCCCGGTTATGTGCGTGACACTGATGAACCCGAGAAACGGAGGCGTGTTCGCCTCTTTCGGCGCGCATCCGAGTTTCGAGGTGGCGCTGGAACGCAGCCTGACCGAACTGCTGCAGGGCCGCAGCTTTGAAAACCTCAACGACGTACCGGCGCCCACCTTTAGCACCCAGGCAGTGACGGAGCCCAACAACTTTGTCGAGCACTTTATCGATTCCACGGGCGTGGTGTCCTGGCGGTTCTTCAGCGCCAAATCCGACCTGGAGTTCTGCGAATGGAACTTCTCCGGCACCAACGAAGAAGAAGCCAGCACCCTGTTCGGCATTCTGGAAGACCTTGGTAAAGAAGTGTACGTGGCGACCCATGAAGACCTGGGCGCGCCGGTATGCCGCATCCTGGTACCCGGCTATTCCGAGGTCTACCCGGTAGAGGATCTGGTGTGGGACAACACCAACATGGCCCTGGACTACCGCGAAGATATCCTCAACCTCCACGCCCTCAGCGATGATCAGCTGGCCGACCTGGCCGAGCGCCTGGAAGCCAGCCAGCTCGACAACTACATGACCATCATCAGCCTGATTGGCATCGAGTTCGACGAGAACACAATTTGGGGCCAACTCACCATTCTGGAACTGAAACTGCTGATCTGCCTGGCCCTGCAATGGCACGAAGAAGCCCAGGAATTTGTCGACATGTTCCTGCAGTTCAACGACAACACCGTGGAGCGCAACCTGTTCTACCGTGCCGTTAACACCGTTCTGGAAATCACCCTGAGTGACGAACTGGAACTGCCCGACTACCTGCCCAATCTGCAGCGCATGTTCGGCGAAGACACCATGGCCGCCGTGGTTGGCTCAGTCAGCGGCGAAGTACGCTTCCATGGCCTGACACCCACAAGCATGAAGCTGGAAGGTCTGGAGAAGCATCAGCGGTTGGTTGATAGTTATAAGAAGTTGCATGCGGCGCGGGCGGCTAAAGCGGGCTTGTAACAGGTGTCGATGTATGGTGCTCCGGGCCGGAATCGAATCGGCACGACCGTGAGGTCGAGAGATTTTAAGTTATTAGAGTTTTTCTTTGAAGAACTTAGATTAGGTTTGAATAAGCACTATAAAACAGTGCCTTGGGAAGCATTTCTAAAAATCGTTGTTTGCGGTTGTTTGAAGAAATCCACTAGAATTTGACCGATTTTGTCTACATAGTGTCGACATGAAGACACAAGGGACTTTCTGACGAATTCGAGTGGGGCCCCGACCTGTGCGAATAACCAAGAGCTTTGTCGATAAAGTGCCCCTCCCTGACATCGGCCAGGACGGCAAATCCACCCAAGCCTTTTACAGGGATTCGGTCTGCGAGTGACCAACGGCGGTGCAAAATCCTTCATCGTGGAAAAGCAAGTCGATGGCCGGGTGAAGCGAAAGACCCTGGGCCGGCATGGCAATCTGACCGTCGAGCAGGCCCGGAAGGAAGCCCAAAAGTTCCTTGGAGTTCTGTCAATAACTGTACGACTTAGACATCACACCGCAACCATCTTATGTTCTTTTTTCTGATGAGCATCCATGAAGTGGCCGATAATCTTTTTGTAACACGTGAGGAAGGGATCGCCAACTGGTTCCTCGGTTACTGGTTTCTCATTGTAAACGTTACCAGGCTCAGCTTGGCTTGCTACAACCAGTATTAGCCCGTCAATGGCTAAATCAATTGAATCCAAAAGATCGGGCGAGAGGAGAGATACCAAACCTACCTGATCTCTCAAGTTTTCAAAACCATCGATAAATTCTTCTAATTCTTTTTGAGAAAGTTTGGAAAAATCTTTGAACCTAAGTTCATTTTCCAATATCGCTTTATCCAACGGCCCAATTGTTCTTGGGAAAATAATCTCTCGAAGCCAAAAATTATCCCGTTTCGAGCTCCTTTTTTCACTTTTCTTAGCCAAAATATCGTAAAAAATTTTGCAAATAGATAGGACGAATCCCATTAGCCCCAGAAAGCTCGTTAACGAAATCCCTTCTTCCTTCTGTTTAGATTTTCCAGAAACTGCTTTTTCAAGACTAGCGAGAACCTTATTGTTCTGCTGAATGACGGATACCAAAGATTTTGATTCTATAGCCTCTCGCTTAAAAATCCCACCGCTCGGCATATCATTTAAATCACTAATCATGCTAGAAAGAGAAGGAACTCCCTTCAACTTCTCGGCGCTATCGATTTCAATATCTACAGGACCAGCAACTACGTGCGTTTGAAAAAAAACCAAAAAACATGCAAACCAAATTACTGCGAGCTGCTTATCGACTGAGTCCGTAATCATTTTGACTTAAAGTCCTTTTCACTGCGCTTTTTAATTGGTTTTGAAATCTCGGAGGTAAATTTGAGATATCGACATATTCGAAAAACTTATCATAATCTCTGATCTTCAAAATATCTTGCGCGAACAGCCCTAAGAAAAACGAGCTATTCACTGAAATCGTATTTTCAGGGACCTTAAAGATAATCCTAGCAGTTTCGGGATCTAACCTGTCTATCTTAAAATATTCCCGCGCTGCTCGACCGTTAGGCCTACCTATAAAAACTTTGCCGCTAAGTTTCGTCAAATCAACAGGAACCGACTTAGTCATTTTCGAGTTCTTCCGTAGCTGTATCTGGTAATATAAATTGAATCGCTATCAACGTGCCGGGAAAATAAGCTTTTTTTAGCTTTTTTACATAATTCGGATCTGGGGGCAGTGAAAGATTATTTTCTTTATTGAAAGCGATTATCGGTTGACCTCGACTTTCCACCAGACGATATTTACCGTCAAACCTTATATGATTGTGTCCGGATAGAATGCACATTTTTGCATGCTCACCACCTCTCTTATTACCTTCTTCTGATATCATTTGGAAAAATTCAATTAGATCGACAGTTCCCTGACCACGAGTACTATCATCTTCGCTATTTTTACTACTAACCCTGCCCTGCAATGCAAATAGCGTTGTTAGACTATCCTTATCCCAATTTTTTCCGAATAGGGCTTTATTCTCATGTTGCGCAATATATTTGTTCAGACTTCCACGTGCGTAATCGTCTTCGGGTAACTGATCAAAAGTGTCTGAAATAGTATTTCCAAAATTGTATATTACGGCCTCGCACATTCGTTCTTCGTTCTGCTTATCCAAGTAACCGTAGATCTCCCATTCTCCGGTTCCTGAGTGCTCTTGAGCATTGGCTAAGATTTCACCAACATACTCAACGAGCTCCTGCGAGGCATCTTCGGTAAGTTGATAATCCGCCTCCATCAAGCAGTCGTTGATGTGGTCAACAAACCCTTGAGTCGCTCTCGTTTTACTGTCTAGTGAGCCAATTCGTATTGAGTCTTCTTTTGCTCCTCGTTTGTGAAACAGTACAATTTTCTCCGCTTCAGCTGCATCGTCATCAATTTTCTCCCCGTCAACCTCCAGCGCTTTAACAAGACCAATAGTTTTCACCTTCCGCGCCAAACAATCTTGACTGGGGTAGTTGCCTTTGATTTCAAAACTTTTCCCGTGGGCGCTATGGAGATCCATGCAATATTTTCCAATTCTCCCCAGCAAAATCTCTGCTGCTAGGTCATGCTCACAGATATCCGAGTGCCGTACTCCTGCCCATTCAACATCGGTATCATACAAGGCAGGTTCCAAGCCTTTAAAAACCTGAATGCTTTCCTCTGGATTATCAATGATGGAAAACACTTGGGGTAATCTTATCTCTGTAGAAAGCATGCCCGACGATTTATCCAGATGTCCCCTGCTTGGCGCATCAGAGCCAGTTACTAATTGAGAAATGTAGTGGCCTTCTTTTCTCAGCTGTGTAGTCATTTCATCCCTGGTCTCGAAAAACTTCGCCCGTTTTTTTCTTGATTTATCCTTACGGTATCGGGACAAGCGTCGCAGATGCTTTTCCGAGCGTTTCTCGTGATAGAACCGATCAAGGTCTTTCCTTTTTTTCATTCATGCTTCCAGGCTGTGAGTTTCAGGACCGCCGCCACCCATTCGATGATGATCGTTAAGTCTAAGGTCTTTGTCTAGGAGCAACTAGAGGGATTTGTCTACATAGCGTCTACATAAACCATCGGAGAAGTTAGCAGGCGACTCCTAACTTGGCATAAGGCATTGAATTAGCTGGTGCTCCGGGCCGGAATCGAACCGGCACGACCGTGAGGTCGAGAGATTTTAAGTCTCTTGTGTCTACCAATTTCACCACCGGAGCATTCGGAGGGAGATTTTAGGGGCAGGATTGTATAAGGCCGCGCCCGGTAACGCAATTGGGATTGCGGTGGAG
>OJDW01000125.1_pt1 | contig 24684 bp, 26 predicted proteins | sample 1593131 | NCBI WGS metagenome assembly OJDW01 (sample SAMN05416874, study PRJEB24817) | seawater metagenome | isolation source: Sea water | place: Canada:Atlantic | collected 2013-11 | reverse complement strand
GTGTTTCGGCTACCGTCATTATTATTACCTACGTTGGCACTACCATTATTGCGATTACCTTCGTTTCTATTCCCAGTATTTGCGTTGCCTACGTTGTTGTTTCCATCATTTAGATCGCCAACATTTGAATTACCACGATTGAAATCACCTTCATTACGATTCCCAATATTAAGGTTACCAGTATTTGAGTTACCTTCATTATGGTTCCCCTCATTATGGTCACCAAAATTTGAGTTTCCTATGTTTTCATTTCCTTCATTACGATGGCCATGGTTCAGATTCCCATTATTTGCATTCCCAATATTTGCACTACCAGTATTACGATTACCAACGTTGGCAGTTCCATCATTATGATGGCCTTGGTTATGGTCACCGTTATTTGAGTTACCTACGTTGTAGTCACCTGTATTGGTATTCCCAGTATTGTTGTTTCCAACATTAGAGTTTCCGTTATTATAATCACCATGATTTTGATGACCGTTATTTGAGTTACCTACGTTGCGATTGCCAGTATTATGATCACCTACGTTACGGTTACCTAGATTATTATCACCCACATTGCGATTACCCGTATTTGAATCACCTTCATTACGATTACCGATGTTTGAATTACCTACGTTGCGATCACCTTGGTTATTACTTCCAATATTTGAATCACCGACGTTCGAGTCACCAGTATTAGAATCGCCTTGATTGTTACTTCCGTTGTTTGAATTACCTACGTTGAAATCACCAGTATTAGAGTCACCTTGGTTATTACTTCCGTTATTTAAATTACCTACGTTCGTGTTACCAGTATTGGAGTCCCCTGCGTTATTACGACCATTATTCGAGTCTCCCCAGTTGTTATTACCAGTATTAGAGTCTCCATAATTGTTATTACCAGTGTTGCTATCTCCTCTGTTTTCATCACCTTCATTGAAGTCACCAGTATTTTCATCACCTATGTTCTCGTTACCAATGTTTTCATCGCCACGATTATCATTTCCGTTGTTGTTTCTTCCCCAGTTATAATTACCTCTGTTAAGAGAGCCTACATTTAAGTAACCGGTATTATAGTGACCATTATTCAGATGCCCATTATTCCCATCCCCAGTATTACTATCGCCATTGTTAGCGGAGCCGATATTGCCTCCCCCCACATTATCATCACCTACATTTCCGTTTCCATTATTACGAGCACCGACATTTCTAGAACCTGAGTTGTCCCTTCCTCGGTTTTGATCACCTACATTACTTTCACCATAGTTATAATCACCTTCATTGTTATCTCCATAGTTCCAATCGCCTACATTTCCACAACCGAAATTAGAATTTCCCGTATTACATGCATGATAAGAATTATTAACAGTTACAAAATTCCAAACTCTATAAGGATGGTCATTCCCAAGATCGATATCGATCCAACTCCCTGAATCATTGTATGCTGCAAGCGCTGTAAAATTTAGAGTATAGAGAAGAGATGTAAGCAAAAGAACTTTCATATTAAAACCTGGATGAATGATGTAACTGCCCTCGGTTTACAATAAAAAATAATGCTTCAGCAAATCAATAAAAGATAAATGTAAAAAAGTAAGTAGTTATTATCATGAAAGAATTGGCGAGATTACCTACTTTTATATAGTTACGTGCTATAATGATAGTAAGTTATAATCCTTAAATAATTGGTATATGAAGAGGTTTCCGCAGTCTTTTAACCCTAGAAATTATTTTTAACGAGATTATACTTCAGAGCCAACTCAATACATTTCAGTAACTTTTGTTCTGAGTATTTTTGGTCCAGAGGAAGTCGTAACTCTCTATTTCCTATATAATCAAATTCCTGTGGGTATAACTCTTTAAAGATAGATATTAGCTTCGTTCGGCAATTGACGAATATACTAATGTGATTAGGATTATTATTCTTCCAGTCTATTCGAATTGTACTACCTGAACTCTTAGTTAAAAAACTTGGTTCTCCCCATTTCAGCTCTTCCCCTAAGAAATCAATCTGCTCATCACTATTCGCAACCAGCAATATCAAGTCTCTCAGTTTAAGTATTTCAGTTTTAACCTTTAGTGGGTAATTATTATATTTCTCTTTTACCTTTGGATTCATAGTCAAAATAATAACCCAATTTTGTATAACATGCAGAGAGAAAAACTAGCTACGACTCATAATAATCTAAGTTTTTTTAACTTTTTATTTTTGAGCGTAAACAAAGTATCTGAATCTCTTAAATTATAAAGTGTAAAAATTGCAGTAAACATAGGTATAGCAGCGAAGAAAGGTAAGTTCCTAGGCGCCCATGGATCAAGATACTTTTCCCAAAAGGAAGGTAAGGACGAACAAACACCCTATTTGAAATTAGGCTCTCTTATAATTCTCTATTATATGAGGTAACTCTCCCCTTCCGAAGAAAAACTTTAAGAAATTTTGGTGTGAAATGCTATACTTCTATATATTACTTCTTCAAACTTTCTCTATTCAAACAAATACAAAGTCTTCTAAACACACTCATCCTGATAATCGTTTAAGTTCTGGACTTAAGTCTGGGGGAAATAGATGTGTTACCCCCCATTTCTATGCTGGCTGGGCCTATAATCACTTTGGTCCGCTTCAGAATTCGACGGGCTCTAATATGAAGAAGTTGTTTCAGTGTATTGCGAAGTCTTTACCGGATGGACTTTAGTTATTAGAATAGGACCGGCACTGATCTAAAGCGCTTCAGACTTTCTTCAAATATATAAAGGGTATTGTAAAGATGAGAAATGGTCGAGTGCTTAGTAGTAAACGAACATTTTATTTGTAATCGAACTCTCATACCTATAAGTAGTACCTGAAAATGATGACCTTATTATTAGGAAGTCCTTTACGTTTTTATTAACTCTTTTAGATAAGCTATAGACACCTTTGTTCGATGAAAACTTTGCGACTAGTTCTGAGTCCTCTCGCTTAGGATCCAAGGCATAAATGATAAAGCTGGCTTTTTGATTATTGTGAATCTCAAAGTCAACCAGTTGGTGGGTTTCAAAGTTAAATGTTTTTGGAACCACTATACTATCTAGGACTAGGCTCCTGCTGTTTACTTTATTTTCTTTAGGAAGGTCACTAGAGTCTGGCTTTTGATTGTTGCTCGTTTCAACGGGTAGTTTTTGGCATGAATTCATAGTAAGTGAAACGAGAACTAAGATAAATAAAAGTTTCATATACACTTTCCTTTAGTCCACAAACAGACTGGTATCATCTCTAGGGTAATAAATCTTGTTATGATTTCGGTTTCCTGGGGCATCACTGTACCATGATGAAAAGTCCTCATTTGGCTTAGTCGCGAAATTTATAAAATTACTATAGGCCTCATCAATACTCGTCTTCTCCATTGGAACTCTAAACTTATGCTGAATGCTTAGGGCCCATGGCATTCCATTATCTGTCTTATAGGTATAATTAGAGGCTAGGTTAGTCTTATCATCTCCTGTGTTAAAGAGTGATGTGCGGGCAAGAGCAGTAGGGGGATGCCCAGGTAAATGAACCTCTCTCCCTCTATCCTGATTGACAAAGATGAAGGGATTGAAGGGAGCATTTGAAAGAAAGCTAGAGTCAATAAACTCAGTAAACCTAATATCAATAGAGAACTCTTTTATGGGGGCTTCGTGACCACCATTGGTTCTTGTCATTCTATCTAATGGTTCACCCATATTTTTAAAAGCATTATCAAATGCAATGATGACAGCATTATCATGTCCCACCTCTAAGTTATTTGGAGACAAATTAATGATGGATTCAGTTAAGTTAATTCCTGAAACAGACTCAACTAAGTCTTTAGAGATGGGTAGTTCGATTCCAAAACCATTTTTATAACCAGCTCCGATGGCAAGTATGGCGAGGTCGATTTTCATCTTGATCGCCTTGGAATTCTCGCATCCAAGGTAAACTGTAACTCTATAAGAAATAACTAAATCATTAAAATCATAATCTCCCTTACGCGGCCAAAGATCTTCAAACGCAATGGTTCCTGTCCCTAGCTGGCTTGGTGTAAAGCTGGCGCCACAACTTTCGGGATCGTTTGGAAAGACATCTGTACAATCATCAACACCATCGCCGTCGGAGTCGGGACAATTTATGACGACATCCTTTGGACGGTCTGAGAGGTCATTAATTTTATGATTAGCCACATGCCGAATCACATAATCACCAGTGATAAGATCCATATTCATTAGGGTGGAATTAGCCTCATTTGTCGCAAGCCATGAGATATCATTGCTATCTATAGCAAGCGAAGTAATATAAAAGGGCAGCGACTCCGCACTTTTTCTTGTAACGTTATCACCTGTTTGAGAAGTATCAAAATAATAAAGACCTGAGTTAGGAGCTAGATAAAGCTCATTGTTGCTAGACATCGCTAGGTCGCCTCCACCAGTAGAGCCACTAAAGCCTTGTGGTGAAAGACTCGATATTTTTAATCCTGTTGAGGGGTCGAAAACACCTAAGTTACTCGCTTTCCCAATCAAGAGCGTCTTGTTCGATTTATCATACTCCATCCATGGCAGTCCTCCGGAGAGGTCTGGAGATGAGTCAATGACTTCAGTAAAAGTACCATCAACTAAGTTATAAAAATAAAGTGAAGCAGTATCTGGCTGATGAATATAAACTCTTTCGTTGTCTGGATCATAGGCACAGGCATAGGATTTTCCATCTGGTAAGTTATCCAAAAAAGTTGTCTGGTATGTAGATTTATTAATATAACCAAATTGACCAACTCCGTTCACAAAGAAAAGAAGGTCCTGGTCAGTAGGGACTACTAGGTTTTGAGCCCCTGCATGCCCCTGAAATAGAAACAGAAAAAATATTATTGAACATATTTTCACATAAGTCCCTGGATTAAGATGACCCTAGTATAATCAAAGAATTTTAAAGAAATTATAAGACACTATAGATTAAGTCCCTTAAGTAGTCTGAATGACACTATGATTTTAAATATTGGAAATAAAGATAGGGCCCGAAAAGGTAAGGACGAACAAACACCCTATTTGAAATTAGGCTCTCTTATAATTCTCTATTATATGAGGTAACTCTCCCCTTCCGAAGAAAAACTTTAAGAAATTTTGGTGCTAAAAGGGTACGTGATACTTTTTATGGAAAAGCTTAATGAATAGTTTTATTCAGACCATCTTAAATACCTGAAAAGTTGGCAAAGTTTTAAAGTCTAAAATAATATAAGCCACTGTTTTTTCGCTTTATTGAGCCTAGCTGATACTTCGCTAGTATCAGCTTAAATGAATCAAGGAAAAAGCATGAAACTCAAATCAATAAGTTCTATATTTATTTTTCTACTATTATCAAGCTGTGTTGAGCAAGAAACTTTAGATAAAGTACTAGACGCACTAGATGAAAATAAGCTTCCCGTTATTGAAAAGGGTGTCCCCTTTAACACCAGTGGCGTCACTAGATGCCAAGATCTATTTCCTGGGGATCACCCCGACGTCTGCTTAGTCTTTAATGATTCATTTGAAAGAGAGGACATCGTAGGAGCTGGATCACTAGAATGGGACAAGGTTATCATGGACAATGGCAGAAATGGATCAAACGTCGATGCTGAAATAGCTACAAGTGACCACCTAGGCGGCGTAAGCGATGGGGAAAAAGCAGTCCTCTTTAGAGGCCGAGAAGGCGGCTCTACTCACGAGATCTATCTTGTTACAAAGCCCGTAGACTTAAGCGGTTATGATCAGATCTATATTCAATTTGACTACCTCCCAATACATCTTGAACAAGAAATTCAATTATCTTGGAGCTCTGAGAGAGTCCCAGAAAATATAAGAATAGAAGTTTGCCATAGCGACGATCATACTTGTGGATTAACCGGATCTAACTCACAAAATAGATTAAGAGACCCCGCCGGATGGGACCGCTTTTACCAAGAAGAATTAGAGTTCGGAAGAAATAATAATATTAGAAATTATGTTCAGGCAGACTGGAAACTAGGACAAAACCTAATAGACCTAGCGCCCTATCAAGAAAGAATAGATAAAATGGTATTTAAGATTACTGTCTCTCTTGATGAAGGTTACGATAGAAACAATCGCGCCAACCAAATGGATGACGGTCTAATTCTAGATAACTTTATTCTTGTTGGTGTGAATGGGAATATACTTTTTTGATTAGGGAATAAAAAAAGGGGCCCCCTGCAAAGGCCCCTTTCTTTTCGGCATCCTGCCTACTTGAGAAGAACATCCTGTTCCTCACATACATAAATTATAACCCAGATATGGCTGGATAAAAGAAAAAAAACAAAGGGAAAGTTTTTCCATCACCTATAGGCACTAATTGACCGTTTTAAGTACGAGAGAGTATAATGAACAAATCAATAATGATGAGGAAATACATAAATGAATATCATCGTAAGAAGAGCTTTAGAGTCTTTAAATCTTGTTAAGCCGTTTAGAATTCAGACGTTTACCTACTATATCCCCGCCCCGCCACCTAGGAAGACAGGCTACCGAGAGAAACAGTTTGATAAGGTTTTTTATAAGTTTATTAATTCTGGATACAGGATCCTAGATACGAAAACTCAGAGTAATAGTGGGGAAAATGGCTCCGGTATGTGGATTATTTTTACTGTTCAGGCCACTAATAAAGAAGCAGAAGCCTTAGACTTTGATACTTTTTTAAGCGAACAAGTCCTTGATGAAATCGAAGTTAGCGAGGATGAAACCGTTGAAGGTCTTTACCAAATTAATAATTAGTCTATTCATTCTTAGTAGTTCTTCATGTACTTCTTTTTTAGAAAAATTAACTGAAGATAAGACGCCTCTAAGACCGCTCAAAGAGAGGCCCTCTTATTGTAGCGTAGAGGCTAAAAAGCTTAGTGTCTTAGGTCGTGATAAAGGTGGTGTCATTCTATTTGAAAGGCTCCTGTCCTCCTTACCTATTGAAAGACGCCTAAATAAAACCGAGAAGATTGTCGTTTGGTCCCTTATCCAAATGAACCTAAGGCCAGATCTCGCCACTCCAAGTGCTAGGTTTCAAATCCTCCTTGATTCCGGCAAAGGAATTCAGTATTGGGACTTTAAAGACGCTACTCTTGAAAGAGACTTTCCAAGGCTTGCCCCGCCGATGACTTTTCTTTTCGGGCTTGAAACGATCCTCAAGACTTACTCTCCAAGATCTTCCCTCAAATCATTGGCCCGTTTGATAGATACTTATCTCTCAAGCAAGATTCCCATTAGTGCGGAACTTGCTTTTTTTATAGAGAAAAACAAGGTTCAACTATTAGAGAATAAAATCTTTGAGAAGTCTTATTTTAAGGCCAAAGAGCAATTAAGGTTTGGTGAGACTCTCCGTAAGTTATCATTTACAAATATTATTTCAAATTATTATAGGTTCAAAAAACAAGCATCTTCAGAGATTAAGATTTCAAATGAACTCTACAACTTAGACATCGACAATCCTAATAAGGCAATAGATAAGGAAAGTGCTTCATGTAATGTTGACTTAGGTAAATACTCAACAAATCAAAATATCATTTCCCCAGATAATAGAGACCGCCATCACCCTTTCGGCCTTAGATTCAATCAAAAAAGTTTCTTCTTAGGAATCACATCAATTGCTTCGAGTAACTTTAAACCCCTTTTCAATACTTACTTAATAGACAGCAGCCAAGATGAAACAATTGCTCCTCTTTGCTATAGGGAGTCTCCTGAAGGAGTTCACGCCTACCTTTCATTTAAGGGAAGAGACCCAGGTCAGCATCTTTATAATTTATTTCAATTTAAGATTCACACTACATCGTCTGCTTCTGAGCTAGATCAATTCTTAAACCACCCTCGTCATCTTCTTTTAAAGAAGCCCGTACGCATTCTTTACGAATCTGATAGAGGTAATCAAAGTAGTTTAGATATTTTTCTTAAGAAGGATATTCCTGTTTATCACTCGAGCAGCCTTGGTGAAGTTTGGCTTTATAACCCTAAGAATGGCTTCATTTTAGATAAACGTGGAAGGGCCCATTTATCATGCCTAAAATAATTATCTTTGGAAGAGCCTCTCAAAAAGACATCATGAAAATTGAGGTAAAACCTGAAGATTTAGATAAAAACTTAATGGACTATTTAAGAGAGAACTCCCTTCCTATCGCTTCAAGTTGTGCCGGAAAAGGTCAATGTAAGCACTGTGTAATTAATGGTTTATTACTGTCATGCAGTGTAACAGTGAAAGAGTTTTTAAGAAATTCGTCACAACCTCTTGATGCGCGGTGCGAACCTGATCAAGCATTAGTAACTATCGATTATCTTTAATATAAATCTAACAATTAAAAAGCTCAACTACCTTTACAAGACGAACTCCTAAAAATTAACATTAGAGGCAACTAATAAATGGCATTAAACGATGCTTATGTTGGGACTAGGTTTTTATTGGCAGGAGCCATGAAGAAATCTTAAGATTTTCCCCTACATATAAAAGGTTTTTCAAGATGAAAAACGACCATGGATGGATTTGAGGTAGTTAATGAAAAATGGAATTGCTCTACTTATACTTTTAACTCTTTTTAGCACCGATGCTTTTTCAAAGAGTACTAACAAAGCAAAAAAAGGCTTTAATTTCGCCACTTTTAATATCAGAAATTACGGATCAGATAAGTCTTCAAACAAAACAGATAAGAGAAGACTTAAAAGTCTTCTTCTAAAGACGGGCGCTGATGTAATCGGTGTTCAAGAGGTTGTAGACGAAGTTGATTTCAAAAGATTTGTTAAGAACTACCTTCCTAAATACAGGGTTCGCCTCAGTAAATGTGGAGGACTCGGGAATCAAAAGCTAGGTTTTGTTTATAAAGCTTCTGCCTTAACGCTTTCAAGTTTCTCTGAAGATCAAATCATGAACGAGAAGCGTGAGTGTGCCAAAGGTCTTAGACCAGCTGCCGTTGCAAAATTCAGAAATAAGAAAAACGGTATCAGGTTCACGGCCATCAATGTCCATTTAAAGGCCGGCGGTACTCAGAGTAATGCTGACAAGAGATATTGGCAGTATGGACAATTAAGCAAGCTTATTAAGAAGCACCGTAAACAAGGGGCAAGATACTTTGTCGTTGTTGGTGATTTTAATACTACTGACTATGTACTAAGAAATAATAACTACAAAAGATTCTTAAACTTTGTTGATAGAAACAATCTCATCGACTTTTCTGAATCACTTGAATGTTCTTCCTTTTGGTACGGCGGAGTTGAAGACGGATACTTTACCCCTTCTCTGCTCGATCATATCTTAGTCTCTGAAGCCTTATGGGATCAATATAGCGTTCAAGAAGTTGAAGTTGGTTCTCATTGCAAGAAAGTACGATGTGACGAAGCTCATGAAGACCGCCTTGGTGAGAGCTTCAAAGAAGTTAGTGATCATTGCCCCGTTAGCGCGACACTTAAGTAATGAAGTACCTATCATTCGACCTAGAGGCGACAGGATTAGCAGAACACGACCTTATTATTGAGTTTGGTCTGATCCCTTTTTGCGCCAAAACTAAAACCTTACAAGAGAGCCTGGCCAAGCATTGGTTTATTAAGTGCCCTAGCTTTGATTCTCTTAAACCTAAACTCGATCAATGGGTCATTGACCACAATAAAGAGCTTATCGAAAAGGCCCACGCTGAAGGCATAGAGATGGCCCAGTTTAAGGCTGAGCTCTCCGAGTATATTAAGTCTCCTGAAGTGAGTGAATACTTTGAAGGGCAGAGGATTATCCTGTTCGGTAAATCTATGAACGCCATAGACCTTCCTTTTATGACAAGAGATCTTGGTTGGGATTTTATGAGAGAGCATTTTCATCACCAAGTCCTAGATATGTCTAGCGTTGCTATGGCCTTTGCAGATAAAGAGATCCTACCTGAGGCCTGCCGCTCTGGTGGAGGTCTTATGACTCATTTTGATATGGGTGAAGTCGCTCATACAGCTTTAGAAGACGCCAAGAATGTCGCCCTCCTTTATTTTGAATCATTAAAGAGTTAGTTCTTAGAAAGTAATTTAGCTGGATTTAAAGGCCTGCTATTATGCCTTAATTCAAAGTGTAGATGCGGTCCACTAGTTCTGCCTGTCATTCCCACTTGAGCTATGACTTGACCTTGATGAACTCTTTGACCTTTTTTAGTAAATAAGACTTTAGCATGGGCGTAGACTGAAAAGATCCCCCCACCATGACTGATGACAGTTAGATTTCCATAACCACCTAGATCATTTCCCGCATAGGCGACAACCCCGCCTGCTACGGCCAGTATGTGACTGCCCACAGGAGCTGGAATATCAATTCCCTCATGCTTTCTTCCCCAACGCTTTCCATAGCCGCTGCTGATCTTCTTTCTAGCAGGAACAGGCCAGGTATAGTTTCCATTTGAAATATAATCAGCTGAGGCCACCTGACGGTAACTTTGCTTCCCCATGACTCCTCGATCCATTGGAACGAAAATCCACTCACCAGCCTTAAACTTCTTTCCAACATTGGCCTCTTTAATTTGCCAAACAGGAATCTTGAATTCATTACTAACTTTCTTTAGGGTCTCACCTCTTTTCAATTGAATATATTGGCCACTACTCATATGAGCGCAGCCACTGATTAAGGCAAAAAGAAATGTGATTATAAGAATCTTTTTTTTCATCATCCAGTAAAGTGGGTACCGGATGGTTTAACTTAGATTTCCTCTAAGATCCGGTGCCAGTCTACTTTCTTATCGGGCGCACGACTTAAAAGATTTAAGGGCGTGATAGAGATTTTCTTGGCAGAAATTGCCTCTCCGTCCGAAGACTCCCATGGGGAGTGGCCTTTGTAGATTCCGCCTATCCAATAATAATCTCGACCGCGAAAATCTTGCCGTTTTTGAATGTCTTCTGAATAGTTTCGAAAGCCCAAAGTAGTCAGCTCGTGACCCTCAATTTTATCTTCTGACAAATTAGGTACGTTAATATTAAGGAGATGTAAGCTTGGTAAGTGAGTATGAATCCCTTTTTCGACGGCTCTTTTAACAAACCTCGCTGCCGTTAAATAATGAGAATCACCTTCATCGAAGTTCTGAAAATCAAGGACCGTTGAAACAGCAATAGAGGGAATACCATGAAAAGAGGCTTCTCTTGCTACCGCCACCGTTCCAGAATAATAGATATCCTGTCCTAGATTGGCTCCTCGATTAATCCCACCAATGACTAAGTCAGGCCTATGATCTCGCATCACTTCAGCCATCCCCATAAGAGCGCAATCGGCAGGGTAACCACTACAACCATAAACTTGTTTTTCGAGCTCTACGAGCCTGATAGGATGGTCTAGAGTTAAAGTATGTCCAGTGGTCGAACGCTCTTCTAAAGGCGCGACTACCCAGACGTCAGCGATAGATCTAAGCTCTTCGGCCAGGATCTTTATTCCAGGAGCATGCACTCCGTCATCATTTGAAATTAGAATTCTCATGGAAGTTAATATAATGAAAGTCTTTTTAGAAGTCGAGGTTTTGGTAATAATCTAAGTTGGAATCAAATTTTACCCAGTCTATAGAGCGAAATGAACTTTCGATCTTTCCATTAACTGGGATGCTACAAAAGTCGAAGTTGATATATTCAAAAAGACTTGGAAAAAGGTCTGAGTCCCAATCTGTCTTAAGTGCCAGTTTAATCTTATTATCATGCATGGCCTTAAATGTTTTCTTATGAAACATAGAAACGAATTCTTGAAAACGACCTGTATTATGGAGATGCTCTATTTCAGTGAAGGGAATAATTAAAACTTCTAAGTTCTTTGATTGAATAACTTTCTCTAGACTTTCTAGGTCAACATAGTTCCAAGAGAATCTTTGATTAAAGCTATCGTAATACTCAAGGCTTTGATTATCACTAAACTCTAACAAGATAGGATCTTCTGCAATCCCTTTTTTAGAAAGGACCTCTTTGGCATCAACAAGTAGTTTTTTAATAATATCAGGATGCTCATTTTCAAAATGAAGCCAATATTGGTTTCTAGAAGAAAATTTCTCCTCAAGAATCTCTAAGAATTTATAGTGCTGAAGAAAATTGAAACTCTTCGGTCTAAAATCAAAGCCAAGATCTAAGATCTCTCGTTGTTCAATATGATCGATGGTTTCAGGGCTATAGATTCCCTCTAAGCGAAGTCGCGTTTTCACTTTCCTATTATATCATTTTTTCTTTAAAGCCCCTAAAAAGGGCCTCAGGGCAAGATGTACCAACACTTTCTGGGTGAAATTGATAACTTAGAAAGTTCTCTGAATAACCCGACAAAACAGCCCCATTATCTACAACTAGTTTTAGGTCGTCACTAGTATCAGCTTTCTTAACTGCCAAAGAACTATAATATTGAACATCAATTTCTAAACCCCAGAATTCTTCTGCAAAGACAGCCCATTTTGGAACTTTAAACTTGCCGCTTCTTCCATGTTTCTTTGATTCTGCACTAACAATCTCATAACCAAGAGATTTAAAGATTAACTGGTGGCCTAAACAAATCCCAAAATGAAAGATCTCTTCTTTAAGAAGATGCTTTAAAAGCTCTAAGGCTTTAGGATATTGCTCGGGATGACCGGGCCCTGGTCCCCAAATGATATTTTTGAATTTATGACTAGTGATGAACTCACTAGTTATTTTACTATGATGATGGACTTCAAAATCTAGAGACCAGCTTTGGCAAAGTTCTGCAACATTATATATAAAGCTATCATCAAAATCGACTATTAAGATTTTTTTCATTATCTGAAGTCTGAAAGAGACTTAAAGCTCTTATCGTTAAAGTTAATCAAGAAATTCAAACTAAAACTCTTATCGATGACTGTCTTTGTATGAGCAATTTCCATTTTCCAACAATTATTTAATGGAGTATAAAGAACTTTATAGACACTTTTCTGCAAGGCTTTTACTTCGATATCATAGTCATAGATAACAGTGAAATCAAAATTCTTAGTTGCCGAAATTCCAAACTCTGTATTAATGAATTTAAAGATAGGGTCGATAAAACTATTATATTCAAAACCAACACTAAAATAATGAGGTCCCACGTTTTGAGTCATCCTAAAGGATAAGATATGCTCGTTCGTGCTATAAAAGTAATACTCGTTTAAGTCAAAATCGACATTGAAAACATTGGCACCTGTTGAGACATGAAGCCTTGTCAGTTTTTCTTCAAATTCATCTGTATCAACGGCTAAATCATACCCCTGCGACAGGTTGAAATAAGCAATCCTATCATAGCTAAAATTATCTCGAAGATACTTATCATCTATGGCCAAGTTAGCAGTTTTTGCTGTTTTTCTAATAATTGAATTGTTCCACTGAAGCTCTGCCGTATTTGATAATGGCAAAGATGTTCTAGATGAAACTTGAGAGAGTCTAAATTCTTGTTCTCGAATGGCGTCTTTATAATCAAATTGACCTGCTGAATCTGTTTGAGCAATTTGATTTCTAAAGTCTAAATTACCTCTAATCTTTTGATCGGATAAAAAATAGTGCTTTAACTTAAACTCTTGTTTATGCCTAAAGGAATTCTTTTCTCGAATAACATTCTTATTAACTAACTGACCGGAGAAAATGGGTGTTTCTCCAATGAGGTTTTCACCTAGTCCCTTTTCCTTAGTCTTTTCTGTAGCATTCTTTTTAAAATCTATCCTATCACTAGGGACCGACTCTTTATAGGCCAATCCAAAAAGTTTTTCTAAAGTCATAGAAAACTCAGTCTCATAGACCATTCCGGACTTTGTCATGGACTTTTCTAGTTCATAAGGAAAGTGATAGGTTTGATAATCAAGGCGAGCGCTAGTACTAACCTGGACTGGACCAAGCTCCCCAAGGTTCCAATTTATATATGGGGCTAAATCAATACGTGAAGCATTTCGAATAAAACTATTCTCACTTGTATGGTTTTGTTTAAAGTTCACAAATTCAGAATCAAAGCCAAATGATAACTTATTTAGAAGTGGAAGGTCTGACTGAAAAAAGTTTATGGGCATAAGGGATAAGTTAACTTCGGGCAGAACCTGAACATAACGATTATCAAATTCACTAGCGTCAGGGAAAATTTGATTCCGGCTATAATCCCCCTCAATAGTTAATTGTGCCCATGGCAATCTAAAATCAAAGAAGCCTCCTCCCCCATTTTCAGAACCAATCGTTTTAGATTTTGTAAAAAAATCATAATCTCTCTCTACATCTAAGTCGCGCACAGAATCAAAATAGACATGATGATTGATAAACGTAGAAGAGTTGTAATGGTGTTCCCAGTTACTAAAATGCCTAAAGAAGTGACTACCCGTTAATTCCTTATCCACTTTGTTATAATCATAGACTTTATCGAAACTATTTAAATGATTCATCTCAAACCAGAGACCATCTTTTATGACTTGCCTGTATTGAATCTCTGCACCAAGACCTCGTTTTCCCCAAACTGAAGGAGTTACCGTCATATCGACCGAGTCATTTATGGCCCAAAACCAAGGCTGCTGGAAGCGAACCCCATCATCAAAATTGAAAGCGAGGCTAGGAAAGAGAAGACCGCTTTCTCTTTGTTTTTTAATAGGTAAAACGATATAAGGAAAATAAAGAACGACGACACCTTTTATCTTAATATAGGCATGCCAAATCCTCACGTATTCGCCTACTGTAATCTTTATTTTCTTACCAAAGATACTCCAGGACTCTGGGCAATCAATACAAGTCGTATACTCAGCATTTGTGCCGGTAATAACATCATTTGAATGACGAGTAATTTCTTTACCAAGAACGACATAATTATCAGAGATGATCCGAGCATTGCGAACACTCATCTGCTTGTCTTTAAAGTTATAATTAAGTTCTGTTCCATGAAGAGTGACATTAGGTCCAACGTAACGAACATTCCCTATGACTTGAGTCTCACCGGTATTAAAAGACATTGAGGCCTTTTCACCATAGATGGCATTTTCTGCATGAGTAATAATGACATTACCTACAGCTTCAAATTTATTTTCTTTTGTTTTTCTAAAGGCCTTATCACTGAGAACTCTTACTTTATCACCAAGACTAAATTGAAAGTCTTCTCTAGCTTGAACACTAGTTAGAGATAATATGAGCCCCACGATTAAGGAGGTGTTTTTGGACTTCACTAATAAAGTAGTAAGATCCCAAGATGAGAGTTTTCTCACAACTTGATTTATCAATGGCCTCAGTCCAGCTTTTAACAAATTTTAACTCTTCCTTTCCTGCTTCTTTTCTTTTGTCTAAGACAGAAAGTAACTTCTCACGATTCAAAGCTCTAGGATGATCGAAGAAACAAATTGAAGTGTTCTTTCTCATCCTCTCGCAAGATATAATGACTTCCATCATTGAGTTTATTTCATCATCTTCACGATCAGATAATGCGAAAAAACATTCACTTTCCTCATCTAGATTGACGCGGTTATAAATACTTTGCACCAAAACTCTTAAACCATCTAAATTATGTGCACCTATAAAGATAAAGCCTCTATTTTCCAATGTCATCTGCTCAAATCGTCCTGGGCTATTTTTTGGTAGGGGCAGTTTTTCTAAATCAAAGCTCTGGAGGTTATCGACTGAGCGAGTCAACAGATCAACGGCCGTAAGGCTTACAAGCATGTTTTGGTCCCAATAGGCTGCTAGAGGGAGTTTAGGATATTTCTCTTTTAGATTAACCCATGGAATTTGATGAGTTTCTACAAAGGTTGAAACTTTTTTATTTAAAGTATCGCTTGTTAAGGCACTTATAAGAGGAATTTTATTTCTACATACTCCGAGTTTTTCTAAAAGAATCTCTTCCAACGTGTTTCCAAGAATATGACAATGATCCCTTGAAATTGAAGTCAGGCACACCAGATCTGTATCAAAGAAATTAGTAGCATCCAATCGACCACCAAGACCTACTTCTAAAAGAATAACCTCAAGCCCTTCTAAGCTTTTTGCCCAATGACAAAAAAGGTAGAAAAGCCCTTCGTAATAAGAAAGCTCTCTAGGAATTTGGGCTAGCCCTTCTTCAAAATCTGCCTCTTTAATAAGTGATTCGTTAAAGATGAAACGCTCTCTAACAGAGAGGATATGAGGGGAAGTCCAAAGAGCCGCAGAAATATTTCTCTTTCTTAAATGGCCATGAATTAGCCTAGCACACTCACCTTTTCCATTAGTTCCAGCGACTGTAATGATCTTGATCTTTTGAAAATGTTTTATAAAAGAAGAAAAGAATTTCTTTTTCTCAGAGAAACTGAGTTCTACTTTTTCTTTTTGAAATTTTTCGATACCAAAGAGAGCATCTAGCTTGTTATCTATTTCAAGATCCCAAGACCCGCCTCGATCCACGTTTATGCCTTAGACTTTGCTTTTGTCTTTTTCTTGTCAGTATTATTTCCAAACATATCCATGAAGAAACTAAGCTCCGATTTTAAGTCTTTTCTATGCACAATTCTATCTACAAAACCGTGGTCATAGAGAAACTCAGACCTTTGAAAGCCTTCAGGGAGTGTTTGTCTAATTGATTGCTCAATCACCCTTGGCCCTGCAAAGCCTATGAGAGCTTTTGGCTCAGCAAGGTTAACATCACCAAGCATAGCAAAGCTAGCAGCGACACCACCGGTTGTAGGGTCAGTTAAAACTGAAATATAAGGAAGCCCAGCATTCTTTAGTCTCTGCCTTGAAGCTGAAGTCTTCCCCATTTGCATTAAGGAGAGGATTCCCTCTTGCATCCTAGCCCCACCAGAACAACAGATAACGATTGCTGGGATCTTTTTTTCAAAAGCTATATCCATAACTCGAGCAATCTTCTCTCCAGTTACAACACCCATGGAGCCACCCATAAACTTAAAGTTCATGATAGCAATGGCAGCGGCCTTTCCTTCTATAGTACAGGTTCCAGCTAAGGTTCCATCTCGTAGACCCGTTTTCTCAAAGGCCTGATCAAGACGATCTTTATATGAGATCTTATCGACAAAATTTAAAGGATCAGAAGTTGTTAAAGACTCACCTATTGGTAAAAAGCTCTCTTCATCTACGAGAAGCTCTAATCTTTCAACTGCACCTAAACGAAAATGATGATCGCAATAAGGACAAACCTCTGAGCTTTCTTTTAAACGTGTGCTCTGAAGAATCTCACCGCAGTTTGTGCATTTCTTCCAAAGACCAGTCGGAGTATCCGTCTGCATCTTCTTAGAACTTTTTAATTTGGGACTTTTTACTTGCTTAAACCAGCCCATAGGAATCTCCGAATCTAATACTTTAAATTATTGCTAGTTTGTCCTTTTGAAAACAGGCTGACAAGTAAAAAGAACCTTACATCCTAGAGAAAATTTGAGCTAATTCAATATGTTAGAAGACGAAAGAAGTATCATCAGCGGTCAATAGGCTAATCCTATCTATACCGAGATCATCGACCTCTTGGATAAGCTGCTGCTGATAGTTGGGCTTTAGGTGCCCTAAGAAAATGGGTACCCCTTCAGGCATTTTCTTTATTTCTTGTTCAATAGATCTTGGAGTGTGATGAAAACTATCAATGGCCACTTTCTCAAGCTTGTTTGGAAAGCTCACTTCAGTGAAGATGGCCTTGAGGTCTTTTGCCTTCTTTGCCAAATCCCAAATCCGATCAGTAGGTCCAGTGTCCTGAGTAAAGACAACAGTCTTCCCATTTTTTTCGATTAAGAAACCATGCCCGCCAGCTGGATGATTTACCTGAACAGGAAGGATTTTATATTCGCCTAACATAAAAGGCTGCTCACTATCGACTTCATGAAACCTTAAGGTTGGATCATCTTTAGTGGGAAGCTTTGTAAAGTCAGGCCAGATTTCATCGTTTAGTAAATGTTTCATGATACTATCTTTAGCAATCTTAGAAGCATGAATTTCAAAAGGTCTGCCCTTTAGGCCAAAGCAATTGTCTGCTAAAAAAGCAAGGTCTGAGATATGATCAAGATGTGAATGCGAAATAAGAATATTATCTATCAGGACTTGTTCATCAATCTGAATTCCAGAAGCTACCGATCCGGCATCAAGAAGAAGTTTTCCATCTATTAAATAAGAGGTCGCTTTAAATCCTGGAGATACACCGCCGTGGCCTCCGATAACTCTCACAAGCATTTCGCTTTCCTTTTAAAGTATTCTCTTATTCTAACTTGCTTTTCGATTCTTTTCTAGTTTTTGGCCTTTAAACATTGAAGACTTCTCAAACCACCGACAAAAAGCCTCCACTACATCCTCACTAAATTGAGTGCCACTAAACTTTATGATTTCATCATAGGCCGTCATTGGAGGAAGCCCCTTTCTATAAGGCCTTGTGGAAATCATAGCATCAAAGGTATCAGCAACAGAGATGATCATAGCTATGACAGGAATCTCATCGCCTTTTAACCCAAAAGGATATCCAGTGCCATCTGGTCTTTCATGATGAAATCTCATTCCATCAACGACGCTTGAGAGGCTATCAATATGCCCAAGAATTTCATATCCAAGTCTTGGATGCTCTTTCATAATGGCAAACTCTTCGTCATTCAGGGCTGAATCTTTCTTTAAGATTTTATCTTCAATACCAATTTTTCCAATATCGTGAAGAACTGCTGCCATCTTCAAGTCCCTAATCTCAGAAGTATTAAGATCCATTTCAGAGCCTATACAATCTGCAAAGTGAGAAACCCTTTTTGTGTGTCCGCCAGTATAAGAGTCCTTCTTACCAATGGCATCAGCTAGAGCTGAGATCACTTGAACAAACTGGTTTTGAAGTTCTTCAACTAAAAGAGAATTCTCTAAGACGTTAGTCATCTGATTAGAAACGGCATCAACAAAGTGATAATCCTCTTCGTTAAAGTTTCCATGTGTTGAGTTAATTGCTTGAATGACCCCAAGTAACTTCCCCTTAGAAACCAGTGGCGCTAAAAGCATATTCTCTGGTTCTAAATCTTTTATATAACTTGTTAGTCTTCCAGATCTAATATCATATTTAACATCATCAATATGAAGAATGGCTGCATGATGAGCGCAGGATCCAACAAAGTTTGTGTCATCTATTTTATAAGTATATTTTTCATTGGCAATGGCACCACCACTTGGAGTGTAGTGCATAAGATCTTTCTTTTTATCTTTAAGATGGATAATGACATGTTCACATTCAAGAAGTCTTTTTAGAACACCGACTGCCTTCTTTTTTATATTCTTAAAGTCCATTGAAGAAGAAGTAAGTTGACCTAACTCAATAAGGCCTTCGTAGCGAAGAATTTTCTTGGCCAGAATCTCTTTAGCCTCGTCAACTTTCCCATCTTTTTCGAGATTATTGATAGACTCAAAAAGTTTTTCTATGACTATTTCTTTTTTCTTTATCATGACCTGAACACTCCAAACTACTTATCGGAGTTCTTGTTCAAGGTCTTGAGATTAATCAGTATTTTTTGAATTCTGTTCTAACTCAGTATAGATTTCTTTTGATTTTTTTCCGAGTATTTCGCTCAAGAGTTTTGATATCTTCTTATTATTAGGCTTAAGCATAACTTCTTCTGCAAGCTTTGTGATCTTTGAAGAACTTATGATCTTTGATTCTTTAATATGAAAGAGAAAAACAAACTCCCCTTTCTCTACTACTTCTTCCTTACCTGCCTCCCAAGATTCACTATTAAAGCGGTGGATACTCTGAAAAGTTTTCGTCAATTCCTTGGCCAAGACTACTTCGACATCTCCTAATTCAGAAAACGCCGTCTCAGTTGTCGAAATAACCCTATGAGGAGATTCAAAAAAGATATGCGTCCCAGCGCTCCCACTACAAGCTTCAAAGATCTTTTTCTTTTTCTCTGTTTCCTTAGGTAAAAACCCATAAAAATGAAAAGGATGTGGCGGAAGACCAGAGAGTTCCAAAGCGGTTACAACGGAATTTGGCCCTGGATAGGAGTCAATCTCATAGCCTTGATTAATCACTTCGCTTACTAAAGGGAAAGCGGGATCACTTATCATCGGAGATCCTGCATCTGAGGCCATATAGATATCTGTTCCAGATTCTAAAAGTTCTAGGGCCAGCTTTGTCTTACTACGGTCTTGATCGTGAAATGAATAAAGCGCCTGTGCTTTAAGTTCTATGCCTGCCCTCGCGACTCGGTCTTTGAAAACTCGAGTATCTTCAACAAAGAAGGTGTGTTCACCAGCAAGAGAATCTCTAACTCTTTGAGAGAGATCCGACATATTTCCAATAGGTAACGTTAAAAGAATAAGCTTTGCCATAGTTGACCTTAAGACTCCTGCACTTCCTTCCCCGTATTATGAAGGCTCTCTGGATGATATTATAAGTTTTGTCATCGGTCTATGCACCGTTTTTAAGAATTCAGCAAGGAGAGCATCATGACTATGAAAGCCAGATTAAGAACAGATTCTTCCGGGAATATTACAATTATGATGGAGGGTGGGCTCGACTTTGAAAACAGCATGCCTTTTAAAAGAGAACTAGAAGGGATTGTTAAAGATAACCCTACTTGCCAAATCACTTTAGATTTAAACCGCCTCGACTTTGTAGGTTCAAGCGGAATCGGATACTTCGTTGAAACAATTAAATCACTTAATGACCAAAAAGATCAGATAAGACTTAGTAATGTAAGAACTGAGTTCCTCAAAGTCTTTAAGTTATATGATCTAGATCTAATGAGTCTTATGATTGAAGAGTTTGATAGAGATGAAACGGAAGGTATGAGTCAAATGTTTGCTAACCGAAAAAATACTTATCAGAACTGATAATTATATAAAGGGATAAAGAAACTGGGTCGCTCTTTTTGTGACCCTTTTTTTATTCTTGGGTTTAAGTTTGGAGTTTCTCCAATAGTTAAGGCCCTAAGCTCTAAAGTCCTAGAATAAGCTGGCTCCCATCTTTCATCTGCAGGAACATCCTCTCCATCTTCTCCCCCACCATCTTCGTAAGGGCTACTGTCTGTATCAGGATAATAATCTTCTTCGTAATTTGGATTTTGTTCTTTATAGTTTTTATAATAATGAGAGCCCACAACATAAGCGCCAAATAGAATCCCTGCATAAAGACCGATACTAGCGCCGACGGCCCAAGATCTTCCTGGTGAATCAAAAGCATAACTTGCAACACCGAGAAGGAGACCACCTGCTGTTCCATAAACGGCCATGGTTCCAACGGCCTTCACTCGCGGGTCTAATGCATTCGCCTCTTCGAGAGGGGCTAGAGTTAAAACACTGAATATACTTAAAACCATCAAAAGGTATTGTAATTTACATCGCATAGATAAATTCTATCCTAAGGTGCTTTACATAATCCCGTCACTCTGCGTTATCTCATGGGAGACAGAAAAGTGCACAGGAAGTGAAAAACTCAAGCTCAAAAGCTCACAAGACCGATGCAGACGCCGTCTTTGCCCATCCGAAAGAAACGACTCACCAGATTTGGCCTCAATAACTTCTATATTTAATTTTTCTTTTTTTTTAATAAGGACGCAAACGTCGATTTGTCCGCAATCCATCTCTCTTAAAATAGCTGGAGAGACTAGAATGGGGATCCCATTTTTATGAAATACTTCTGAAACCTTCGCCTCGTAAAGATCTCCTTTCTTTAAAGAAATTCCTTCACTCCTTTAAATGATTTTCTATGAATCTTAGTGACTCCAAGTTCATCAATAGCACCTCTATGAAATTGAGTTGGATAACCCGCATGCCTCTCGAATCCATATCCAGGATACTTTATTGAGAACTGACTCATTAAACGATCCCGGTATTGCTTAGCAATGATAGAAGCAAGCCCAATGACTTTAGATTTTGAGTCTCCTTTTATGACTGTAACCTCACGGGCCGCCTTCAGTTTATTTTCAGGTGCTCTATTTCCATCAATCAGCCATGGTCCTTTAAATGTTTTATTTCTAGCAACTTCAAAGCTCTTACTCATGGCCTTTAAGCTTGCTTGAAGGATATTGATCTTATCGATCTCAACTGAACCTATTTCAACAATTGAAAAATAGCCGCAGCCTTTTAAGGGTCCCTTAAATGCAATCTTTGAACCTTGCTTTATTAAAGCCAGATCTATTGAAAGCTCTTCAAGGATAAGGTCACGTTTCCTTGAGTTAAGCTTCTTTGAATCATCAACATTAAGTTTAGCTAAAATTTTCAAGGACAATTCGGGCTTTATCAGAACAACAGTGGCTCCCACAACGGGACCTGCTAATGGACCACGCCCTACTTCATCTGAGCCTGCTATCGCATTGTCTTTTGTTAATAGATATTTTGTTTCGAATCTTGGCATTTTTTTAGGCGCAAAAAGCCCTTAACACTTGTAGAAAAAGAAATTTCTACATGAGTTAAGGGCCATCTTTTTATTTTCTGTCGTAATCAATGGCGATTCTAGCAGATTTACCAGAACGCTCTCTAAGATAGTAAAGTTTCGATCTACGAGACTTACCTCTTTGCATAACTTCAACTTTATCAATTGAAGGTGAATGAAATGGAAATACTCTTTCCACGCCAATTCCACTACTCATCTTTCTAATTCTGAAATGACCATTAAGGTTTCTTTCATTCTTAATAGAGATACAAACACCTTGGAAGATCTGAATTCTAGTCTTCTCGCCTTCAGTAATCTTTGCGTGAACAGCAATTGTGTCCCCAGTTCTGAATTCTGGCATTGTTTCTACATCTTTCTTTGCGTAGTTTTTTTCTACTAAATCTAATAAGTTCATTTGAACTCCTATTTTTATTAACTACATCTCAGAGGACCGGTTTATCCGTTCTTGAGCGTAGTCGTGACTTCATAGGCTTGCTTAATCGTTCGCTTGTTTAAAGCGATCGAGGTAGATAGCAACAGCCGACCTTACTGATAAATGATTATAACCATCACTAGCACTGCCAGTTAAAGGTTCTAATCGAAAGTCTGCACTCTCAACTACCGAAGCATAAAGTCCCCAGCCTGTACCAAATAGCAATAATATAGGGCGTTTGTCAATATTCGCCTTGCGGCAAGCATCAATCATCTTCCCATCATGACTTTCAAAATTTGCTCCAGTCACAACAATTAAGGGATCAACTCCCTCGATTTCTTTTACTTTAGAAGCCGCATCTTCTATTGAATCTATAACTGAAGTATAGGCAAGAGCGTCCTGTCTATCAGGGTTATAAGCCCCATTTTTATCCTTCTCCCAATGACCTAAGATCCTATTAACAAGTTCGTGCTGGGCCTTTAAAGGAGTGACAATAAAATAATGCTTTGCGCCATATGTACGACTACTTCTAGAGATGTCATGAATGTCTAGATTGGTAACCGAAGTGGTTACAAGATCATCACGTTTATTTTTAATAGGATGGTGAACAAGTGCCACATATAAATCAGTCATCTAAAAGATCCGGTCTAAATTTTTTCGTTATTCTTATTCTTTCTTCTTTTTTAAACTCAGCGATGGCCTTGTGATTCCCAGAAAGAAGTACATCAGGAACATTTAGGCCTTCAAATTCCCTGGGCCTTGTATAAACTGGCTCTTCTAAGAGCCCGCCATTAAAAGATTCATTCAAACTACTTAGTTTATTACCAAGAACACCTGGAATAAACCTAAGGGCAGAATCTAAGATTGTTAAGACAGCTACTTCTCCACCGGTTATGACAAAGTCCCCGATAGAAATCACTTCATCTACGTAAGCCTCAAGAAACCTTTCATCAATTCCTTCATAGCGCCCACATATAAAAACTAAGTCTTTGGTGCAATCTTCCTCCCAAACTCTAGAGGCAAATTCTTTACAATATTCATTGCTCCAAACCTTCCCACGAGGAGAGGTGAAAACAATATGAAGCTTTTCTTTAAAGTTATCTCCATAATTTCCAGGTCTAACAATCCCTTCGATTAAAGCATTTTTAAGAACATCGGCCCTAATAACCATGCCTTCACTTCCGCCAAAAGGAGCAGAATCTACACCTTTAAAGCCTTTTTCAGAGAAGTCTCTAAGCACCACTGAGTGAAGCTCAAAAGGAACTCCACGTTCCCCTCGCAAGGCCTGTCCAGCAACTCCACTATCTAAGTAAGATTCAAATAGTTTGGGAAATGAATTGATAACCCAAATCTTTTTGGTCATTCATCTTCCCCTAAGTATTCTGGGACATTAATCTTCATGAATCCCTCTTCGATATTTGTCTCAACAACAAAGTTATCGATCATAGGAATTTCAATATTCTGATCCCCTCTGATTTCAAGGATGATTTGCGCAGTATTATCGTAAAAGCTAGAGATCTTACCTATCTTAAGATCAGTCTTAGCGTCGATAACACTTAGGCCGATAAGATCATCTAAATAAAACTCATCCTCACCTATTTCAGGTAGGTCTGATTTTTTAAAATAGATATCAAAAGGTAGGATTTCTTCAACTTTATTTCTATCATTCACTTCTTTGAAGAATGTGATGACCTTATTTCCAAATGAAATTTGAGAGATCTCAAATTCTTGCCCTTCCGCCTGAAGCTTACTTCCCTCTTTTGGAATCAAATAAACCTTTGATCCCTTCTGTAGAGTTGAATCTTCAGGATTATAAAGATGTAGAGCAAAAGCTCCTTTAATCCCATGGGGTTTAGAGCATCTTCCTAGTTCAATATATTCTTCGTTATTAATTTCCATATGATTTATCTTCTAAAAAGGTGTCTTGTCTCAATATCTCGATTTTAAGCAAAAAAAAACCCCTCAAGACTTGTGAAAAAAACTTTTCACATGACTGAGGGGTTTTATTAAAAAAGGAGCGACCTGCTAT
>OJDW01000095.1_pt1 | contig 30490 bp, 34 predicted proteins | sample 1593131 | NCBI WGS metagenome assembly OJDW01 (sample SAMN05416874, study PRJEB24817) | seawater metagenome | isolation source: Sea water | place: Canada:Atlantic | collected 2013-11 | reverse complement strand
ACGAGATCATGCCTAGTCTCGTGGGCTCGGAGATGTGTATAAGAGACAGCTATTTAAGTCGCTAAATGTGAGACAGTTCTCAGTCAATTCCATCGCTAATTGTGGATTACGGGCTTTAATATTTCTAAGAAGGACTTCACGTTCCTCTGGTTGCATAAATTTTAGCATCTCAATCACTTGAGCTTTACCATTGATAAAAAGACCTTGCTGGGTAGATTCCGCGTTAACTGACATTCACCATTCTCCTAGGCATCAAATTCGTATTTATTGATAGATTTTTTGTATTGAGTTCTAGCTGTATCAATACTGTCTTTATGTTGCTCAACCATTTTCTCTAGTTGCGATCGTTGAGTTTCTTTAGTTTCATCAATCTTACTGTCATGAGATTTTGTCAGTTCATCAAGCTGTTGCCCAAGTCTTCTATTTTCATCTCTGATCTTAATCTTGTGAGACATCTGTACATTTTTTAATTTTCTTTCTAATTCATTTTCGAGGTTGAGTTTGCTCACTGCGAATTCAGATCTCATTTTCTTGAGTTGCTTCTCATTACCTTCTACTTCTGATTTGTAATTCTTATCGCTTTGCCCACGAACTTTACGCATTTCGACCTGATGGCGTTTAGTTTCCATCTCTTTGTATCTATTTGCTTTGGCTTGTGTGATTTCCGTCATAATGGCCTTTTATTATTTACTGGGCACTGCACCCTAATATAAGGTTATCTCTTAACAGGAACTCTATTCAAGGGGAGGCAAATATGTCCCAAATTAGTCGGGAATTATACTCAGGAAAAATTTACCTAATCGATGGAAAACGAACACCGTTTGGAAGTTTTGGTGGAAGCCTTGGAGGCGTAACCCCTGTAGATCTTTCAGTTTCTGCGGCGAAGGCACTCTTAGAAGCAAGTAGTGTTAAACCAGATCAGATTGATCATGTCATTTTAGGAAATGTATTACCGTCAACTACAGACACGTTATATGGAGCTCGCCACCTTGGATTAAAGATTGGTGTTCCAGAAAATGTACCTGCTTACCTACTAAATAGACTTTGTGGATCAGGCGTTCAAACAATGCTCGATGCTGCTCGTATGATTAAGTTAGGCGAAGCAAGCTGTGTTTTAGCTGGTGGAACTGAAAATATGTCTATGGCCCCTCACGCTGTTTACGGTGGAAGATTTGGAACAAAGTACGGAGCTCTACAAACAGTAGATTTTCTTCTCGATAGTTTAACTGATCAATATTCAGGCTGCCCTATGGGAATCACGGCAGAGAACTTAGCCGAGCAATACTCATTAACAAGAGATGAGTGCGAAGAATATTCAGTGAACTCTCATAAGAAATACTTAAAGGCTTTTTCAGAAGGTCATTATAAAGATGAGATCGCGCCGATTGAGTTAAAAAGAGGTGTCCTCGCAAAAGATGAACATCCTCGTGAAGATGTTAATAAAGCCGGAATGGAAAAACTCCGTTCTAGTTTTAAGAAAGACGGTACAGTTACTCCGGCCACGGCTTCAGGAATTGTTGACGGTTCAGCCATGTGTCTTGTTGCAAGCGAAGAGTTTTGCCAAAAGAATTCAATCACACCTCTTGCTGAAATTATTGACGGGCAAGTTGTTGGTGTTGATCCAAAGATAATGGGGATCGGTCCAGTTCCGGCCATCAATCTTTTACTAGAGCGTAACAAGATGAAGCTTGATCAGATTGATCTGATTGAAATCAACGAAGCTTTTGCTAGTCAGGTTATCTCTTGTCAAAAAGAGCTTAAGATTCCTGATGAGAAATTAAATATCTGGGGTGGGGCTATTGCTATTGGTCATCCACTCGCGGCCACGGGAACTAGGATTTCTATGGCACTCGCAAGACAACTAAGAACTGGTGGATTAGAATTTGGTATAGCTAGTGCTTGTATTGGCGGAGGGCAGGGTATTTCTGTTCTATTAAAAGCGGTAAAATGAAAGAGCTCAACTTAGATAAAGATGACTTTATTCAATTTAGGAATTGGCTCAATCTAGAGATTGAGGCCATTACCTGGCAAGGTCGATATAAAGAAGAGTTCGAAGATTTTTGGAACTCTTTCTTTATCGAAGGTCTCTCTTTTGAACAACTCGTTCAGCGTTTTGATTATGCATACACTGAATCTAAAATTGGCCCTCTTTCATCATGGTTTCACTGGTTAAAAGAAAAATTTATTAGTTATACTTTTTTAAACAAGAACCTCTCTATCTTAGAGCTCTCTAAAAAAAGTGGTTTATCTCTTTCAGAAATCTCATCACTCTTAAGAAATTTCTTTTTAGAGTTTGCCCCTCACGAAGATGATAAGCTTAGCGAAAACTTTCAAATCGTTCACCCTACAAATCCAAATGTGCACTTAACGTTTGAAGGGCTCTCTGCGATTATCCGTTTACCGGAGATTAGCTGTGGAACGGGACCTGATGAAATAATGCCGAGCCTAGAGGTAACACTTTACGAAGAATGGAGTGCTTTTATTAGAAAGATGAAAAAAGACATCTATCATCCTTCTTTTGATATTAAAGCGATTAAAAGCCGAGCAAGTTTTAAAGAACAACTCGGCATCGTTAGAGAAGTCTTACTCTTACTCCTTATAGGAACTGTTTTAGTTTACGCCGTAAAATATGGAAATAAATTCTACGAAAAATATCTTATAGAGAAAATAGGAGTCTATGAGCCGCAGTTTAAATGGCTTGATAAGGCCCTAACCTTTAAGTCCGTTCAAGATAGAAAAGATGCCAAGTCAGACTTCTCTTTGAATATAGAAGATCTCGATGAAGTGGATGATTCAAAAACCTTTATCAGTGATTTTGAGGAGCAGCGCTTTGATGTGGAATCTGAAGTAGTCTTAACCTCTTGGGATTCTCTTCCAAAAGATTTTGGAGCCGCTGACTTAGAACAATCTGATTACGAAGAACTCTTAAAAAGAGGTTACCGTGAAAGTAGATACGGTCATACAAAAGTTTATCGAGTGATGGTGAAGTCGGTTAACTTAAAATCTACTAAGAGCCGTCTCAACAAACTTCTTAATAAGTATTCAGTAACTCAAGTTGATAATGTAAAACCAGGTCAGTTAGTTCCTGGCGGAGTCTATTATAATATCTTTGTTCCCCGCCTTCACTTGAAAGAATTCATGGCGCAGGTGATGAATCAAGAAGAAGCGATTCTTTATGAGAGTAGGACTCGGGTTCGCCGAAATCCACCAGGGAAGAATAGGGTGTTTATATGGGTAAAAGATATTTAACCAAACCTTTGGTTTGTTTAAATATCCTCGTTAGCGCACCAAAAAGCGCGCGCAAACCCTTATGCGTAATCCGTGCTTACTAGAAATTAAAGAAATTCGAGTTATAGTTCATTAGAAGTAGTATTGATGTTGTGCAGAGATACTCCGCGTGCTTTGGGCCGCACTAACGTTTGGCCACCGCTTTACGAAGGCTCAACGTCAAAACAGTCCACTGGACTGTTTAGCCGCAGGCCTTACATCTGGGCATCAGGGATTTCAAATTGAGCTTTTAATCTTCTAAGTAAGATGTGAGCCTTACCTAAGTAATACCACTGACGAACAAATCCAATCAACATCGCCGCAATAAAACCGTAAGCCACGCCAGAGTGAATTGTTTTCTCAACGAGATTTGTGTCATGAGCTCCGCCTAAAAGAAAAGCGATCATCCCGAGCACGAGCATCAGCATCGTCCATGGAACCGTTTGTCTTTTTGAGCGCTCTGCGTCTCTATGCCATTGATCAACTTTTTTCTTATAAGGCTCTAAGTCATTTGGGGCATTATCAAAAAGTTCATTTAGATTTTGCCCGCTGTGAATGATCATATGAACATTCTTAACAAGTCGCGCTACGCCTATAAAGTAAAACATTACAAAGGCTTGCGCGAAGATCGTATAAATAAAAGCAGGAATTGCAATATGAATATGACTCATCGATAGAGTCATCCAACCGTGAGCTAGGGCCACAGTTAAACTTATCCCCAAAACCATGAGTATTATCAGACCTCTTAATAAGTATGCCATTGTCCCACCATCTAATTGTCATAAACGACCGAATTTGTTATTTCTCCAGTCTCATAAAGCGAATGGACAATAAACCAACTCTCAACGTTTGGAAAGGAAAGGCAATGGCTGAAGCAAATCCTAAGAAATTATTAGAAAATAAGTTTCTAGGGGGACTAGTTGTTCCAATAGCCATCGTCCTAGTGGGAGCTCTTATTATTGTTGGTGTTACAAAGATGCTCTCTACTGAGCGCTCTTATAAAGACCTCGTGAGGGAGATTCAATCTAAGACTTTTGGAAATAGATGGGTTGCGGCCTATGAACTCTCTAAGGTGATATCAAGTTCTCAAATTCCAGCAGAAGAAGTTCCATGGTTGGTTGAAAATCTGAGTGGAGTTTATGATGATGCTAAAGATCCGAGAACAAGAGATTTTATTGTTGTTGCCATAGGAGCCCTAAAATCTAACGCCGGCCTTGATCTGCTAGGTCGATCTCTCGATGATCTAGATAAGAATGTAAAGTTTCATGGACTCGTTGCCCTGGGTAATTATCCAATTGGAACTAAGCTTAATAATGAAAAGATCCTCTCATTCTTAGACTCAAAAGATTTTGCCTTGCAGCAAGCTGCCGTTCTCGTGGCAGGCACTCATAAGATGAGCGCCGCTGTACCAAGGCTTGTAGGCCTTCTTACTTCAGATAATACGGGTATTCGCTATGCTGCAGCATCGGCCTTAATCCCTTTTAAAAACCAGGCTGCCCTTCCTACATTAAAGGAAATCCTTTTAGCCGCCGGAGCAAAAAATAGCAGTGGCATATCTCTTCCAGAGATGACCGGGTTAAAACTTAGCTTGATAAATGCATTGCAAAAAAATAATTGGTCTGATTTGAACGAAACTCTAATTGCTGTAGTGAACAATGAGCAAAACGCTAAAGTAATTAGTGAGGCTAGATCGGCCTTAAATCAGTTGAAAAAGTGAGACTTTGTAAGCATAATCTAACTACTTATTTTTAGATGATTTTGAGTCTGAAACTCCCTTGAAAATTGGAGTTAGAGCACTCGAATATATTAAATGGATACTTTCCTATAGAGGGAATTTTTATGAGCGAAGTTACTCGTAATAAATTGAACAGAAGAGAATTCTTTTCATACTTAAGTGTAGGTTGGATTGCCTTCACTGCTGCTTGTGCTGGTCTTGCCGGTATGGCCTTTCGTTTTTCATATCCTAACGTAAACTTCGAGCCTGAAATGGATTTCATTGCAGGTCGTATTGAAGATTACGAAGAGGGTGTTGATGAACGTTGGAAAAATGGTTTTGGTGTTTGGATGGTTAAAGAGGAAGGCAAGCTTGTCGCTCTTTCGAACATCTGTACTCACTTAGGTTGTGTACCTAACTGGATGCCAGCTGAATTAAAATTTAAATGTCCATGTCATGGATCTGGATATTATACGAGTGGGATTAATTTTGAAGGCCCTGCTCCACGTCCTCTGGAAAGATACAAAATCGGTCTTACTCCGGAGGGAACAATCAAAGTAGATAAAACTAAATTATATCGTTATGAAAAAGGTCAATGGGATAACCCTAACTCCTTTCTTTCAGTATAAGTTGTTGAGGATTTAAAATGGCTGAAAAAGGTCTAGCAGAAAAAGTCAGAGAGACTCAGGTATGGAAATCAATTTTCCGTCATGGGCCTCCAAACAATGCTCGAAACAGAGCAGCAGTTGTTGCAGGGAATGTTTTTCTTCACCTGCACCCGATTAAGTTAAAAAAGTCTGGGGTTCAACTTGGTTACACTTGGTGCATGGGGGGATTAACATTCTTTATCTTCTTAGCATTAACAGTTACCGGTGTTCTTCTGATGTTTTATTACCGCCCAACAGCGGAATATGCCTTTAACGATATCATCGCCCTTAAAGAACATGTGCCTCTCGGAATTATGAGAGAGATTCATCGTTGGGGTGCTCACGCCATGGTTATCACTGTGTGGCTTCATATGTTCCGTGTTTTCATGACGGGTTCATACAAACCACCAAGGGAGTTCAATTGGGGCGTTGGTGTTATCCTTCTCGTTTTAACATTACTTCTCTCTTTTACAGGTTACCTCCTTCCTTGGGATCAGCTAGCAATTTGGGCCATTACCGTTGGTTCGAATATGGCAAAAGCAACTCCAGTTATGGGGCATGGTGGGCCTGGAGCTATGCTCATGCAGATTGGAGACTTCGTTATGGTCTCTGATAAAAACGATGTTCGCTTTCAGTTATTGGCGGGACGTTTTGTTGGTGAGCCAGCTCTCCTTAGATTTTATATTTTACACTGCGTTTTTATCCCTCTCGTTGTTGGCGTGTTAATCGCGATTCACTTCTGGAGAGTTAGAAAGGACGGTGGAATTTCAGCACCACTATAATTATTTGAGAAATATGGAAGAATCTCTATGAAAGAGTTGATTAATTATTTAGCAGACCCCATTAGATCGTTTCCGATCACATGTGTGCTTTATTTTCTGATGATGAAATATTACAAAGTCGTCGGAACAAAAAAGTTTGCTTGGATTGCGGGAACACTCTTCTTTATCACTGCGGGTATGTTTGCAATGGACCCGAATTTTTGGCTGATCATTACATGGCCAGATAATATTCCAATTTCGATTCTTATCTTATCGGTAGGTTTCTTAACTTGGTTTACTCTTTATAAGTGTGCGGAAAACGATAAGAGAATTGAAGCAGGTGAGTGCCCTATTGAAGCACTTCCTGAGAACAGAGAAAAAGTTTGGGCCTGGCCTAATCTTGTTTATACTGAATTATTTGCCATCATCGCTGGGACGGCCTTTCTCATCGCTTGGGGGATCTTATTTGATGCTCCACTTGAAGAGCCTGCCAACCCAACTTGGGCACCTAACCCAGCTAAAGCACCTTGGTACTTCCTAGGTCTTCAAGAAATGCTTGTTTATTTTGATCCGTGGATGGCAGGTGTTGTTCTTCCTGGCCTTATCTTAGTTGGATTGATTGCCATTCCTTATATTGATACAAATCCTAAAGGAAATGGTTACTACACGTTTACTGAAAGAAAGATGGCCGTTTCCATGTTCATGTTTGGATGGCTCGTTCTTTGGCTCTACCTCATCATTGTAGGTACTTTTTTGCGGGGGCCTAACTGGACGTTCTATGGACCGTTTGAGTTTTGGGACTTCCATAAAGTTGTAGCTGAATACAATGTGAATCTATCAGAGTTCTTCTGGGTCTTCGGACTTAAGCAGGCTCTTCCAGGAAACCTCATTATAAGAGAACTTCCAGGAATCATCCTGACTATCCTATATATGGGTATTCCAGTAGCTCTTACTTTCAATAGTCTGAATGCAATTTTTCAGTCTATTGGTGAGTCGAAGAACAAGTTTCTTAATATAACGATGATTGCACCAGCCTTTAAATGCTTAGCTGGTATTCCAGCTTTTATTGAGAAGACTGGCTACATTCGTTATTACATTTATGTTTATCTCGCAGTCATCATGGCCATGTTACCGGTGAAGATGGTTCTGCGTTGGTTGTTTAGTTTAAAATATATTATTGCGCTCCCTGAGTGGGAACTTAACTTATAAAGGAATAAGCCATGTCAAAAAAACTTGAGCCAGGTATGGCCTATGACATGAAAAAATTGAACAAGGTCTTCGCATTTCTGTCGATCTTGTTCCTAGCGGTGACCTTTTGGGTTTTCCTAGACGATTTTGTTCGTCCTTGGAAAGCAGTCCAAATTCAAGGTCTTAAAGTAAAGCAGGCTAAAATTGATAAAGACTTAGCGATAGAAGCTAAGAAAATCGATGATAAAAAGATTGCTGAATTTGACGCTAAGATTGAAGAGGGTGAAAAGCTTCATGCCTCAAGATCTGAAGTTATTGAAAAGCTTAATGAAGATTTAAATAAATTAGACCTTCTTATGAAAGCAGAGACTATTAAGAATGGTCAGCTAAACTCTAATGTTTCAGCGACTAACTTTAATTGGGAGCTTGCTCATAGTCATCATTCAAAGAATGAGCCTGACCTATTCAAGCTATTAAAGAAATACAAAAAAGAATTCGCAGAATCTAAAGATAGAATGAAAGGACTTACGACTCAGATTAAGACGGCAAAGAAAGACCTCCTTGCTACTAAGTCTGAACTAACTAAAGCCCTTAGAGAAAAGGCCGAATTTATTGGCGCTAGAAAATTACTCTTGCAAGCTAGAAAGACTACGGAAATAGATCCTATTTTCGTAATAAGAAATGCTCCAATGGGTGACTTCTTAGACCCAACTCTAAAAGTTAGACAGGTTGTTCTTAATGACATTACTGATGATCGTTATTTTCAACATGTGCCGAAAGTTGATCGCTGTATGACTTGTCACCTTAATATCGATAAAAAAGGTTATGAAGATGTAGCGCAACCATATGCAACTCACTCAAAGTTAGACCTTATGGTCGGAGCTAAGTCTCCACATCCTATGAAGCAAACTGGTTGTACTTCTTGTCACGGCGGGGAAGGGCATAGAGTCTTAGATTTCAATGCTCCAGCTCATACTCCACAAAATGCTGAACAGAAAAAAGAATGGGTTGAGAAGTATCACTACCATCCTCCGCATAAAGTTCCTCAGGTTCAATTTAAAGTTGGGTACGTAGAAGCATCTTGTATCAAGTGTCACAAAGGTGTTGAAAGAATTCCTGGCGGGACAGTTGTTAACGAAGGTATCAGAAATCTTGAAAAATTTGGCTGTTACGGTTGTCACAAAATCGAAGGCTGGGAACATAAAAGAAAGCCGGGTCCAAGCTTAGAGAAGATTGCTTCAAAAGTGAGCAAAGAATTCTTTAAAAACTGGGTATGGTCTCCAAAAGCATTTAATAAGCATTCAAATATGCCTTCTTTTTTTAGTCAGGCCAATAATTCAAAGCCTGAGCATATGAAGAAGAATATCACTGAAGTTAACGCTATTGCAGACTTCGTTTTTTCTAAATCTGAAGGCTATCGTCCTTTTTCTAAATTCAGCCCTGGAAACAAAGCTAGAGGTAAGAAGCTTATAGAACAAGTTGGTTGTATGGGTTGCCATGGTGTTGAAGGCTTTGAGCAAGACTCTAAAAAGATAAACGCTTTTGCAGGTCCTTACTTAACCGGAACTGGATCTAAGATAAAAAGTGCGGATTGGTTAGTGTCTTGGCTTAAGAAACCAACTCATTTTCAAGAAGATACAATCATGCCTTCAATGAGGCTAACAGATAGAGAAGCTAATGATATTGCAACGTACCTTTTAAGTCTTAAGAATAAGAAATTTGAAGACCTAAAATTTGAGCCCCTTGATGATAAAGTTAGAGATGACCTTCTCGTTGAGTACTTCTCAGCCTTTGATACTTTAGAAGTCGCCAGAGCAAAACTTGCTAAAATGGATGACGTCGCTAGAACTCATGAACTTGGGAAAAGATCTGTTGGAAAGTATGGTTGTTTCTCTTGTCATAATATTGATGGATTCGAAGGAAGAGCCCCAATTGGACCTGAACTTTCAGGTGTTGGTTCTAAGCCTTTAACTCAGTTTGGTTTTGGTCATGAGTACGATGTTGAACACTCAAGAGGTGGCTGGATTAAAGCTCACCTTCAAGCACCAAGAAGATGGGACAATGGAATTGATAAACCATTTAAAGATCTTTTAAGAATGCCTAATTTTAATATGACTGAGAAACAGGCCGATTCAATTACTGTGGCCCTACTTGGTATGGTTACTGATTATATTCCTTTAAGAGGTGTGAAGAGTCTTGATCACCATGAAAAGGTTTACGCAGAAGGAATGAAAGTTGCTAACAAGTTTAATTGTGTGGGTTGCCATAAAGTTAAGAACGGACAGTGGGACGAAACTGGTGGAGATCTTCTTAAGAAAGAAGAGTACGCCGATGACTTAAACATGGGACCTCCATGGTTAGTTGATCAAGGTCACAGAGTTCAAGCAGATTGGTTTCATAACTTCTTAAAGAACGTAACTCCAATCAGACCTTGGATTCAAGTAAGAATGCCTAGCTTTAATCTTAGTAACGAAGAGATCAATGCTTTAGTTATGGGATTTCAAGCAGGGGCTAAGCAGCAAACCTTTGTTGATAACCACGCTAAGATCGAATGGACTCCTGGTGAGAAAAATGAAGCTAAGAGATTGTTTGATGCTCTTGCCTGTGCCTCTTGTCACACGACTGGCTTTAATAAAGACGAAGCTCAAGCGCCGAATCTTTACCTAGCTAAGAGAAGACTAAGACCATCTTGGATAAAAAAATGGATCATGAATCCACAAAGTATTCTTCCCCATACCTCTATGTCTAACTTCTTTGAAGATGGTGAGCCAAGTGAAGAAGATTACTTTGATGGAAGTGTTGAAAAACAAGTTGAAGCACTAACAAAATACGTATTAGAGATTGGGGACATAGAACTCCCTAAAGCTAAATAAGGATTAAATAATGGGACACGCAGCTTCTGGACCTAAAGAAATTCTCACTTACCCTGATGACGAGCAGTTTGGTAAAGCGTCACCTGGAAAACTCGGAATGTGGATCTTTCTTGGAACTGATGCCATGTCCTTTTCCGGACTACTGATCGCCTACGGAATCATCAGAGCTATCGCTTTTGATTGGCCTGAGGATGTTGTTAACGCCCTTGGTGGAGTTGAGCTATCTGGCTTTATGACCTTTTTACTTATTTGTTCATCTGTTTCTATGGTTCTTTCAATTGATGCCTGTAAGTTAAGAAATAGAAAGAAAATGCTTATGTGGCTTGGGCTTACTGTGGCCGGCGGGGCAAGTTTTCTTGCTCTACAGGTTTATGAGTACGGACACTTGATGAATGATATGGGGATGACTTTCTCAAATTATGAACATGGAAATAACCTTTTCTCTTCAACATTTTACGCTATTACTGGTTTCCACGGACTTCATGTTCTAGCAGGGACAGTCTACTTAGCTTGTATGTGGGTTAAAGCTTATAATGGTGAATTTGATAAAGGTGATTATAACCTTCTAGAAATCGCAGGACTCTTTTGGCACTTTGTTGACCTTGTTTGGATCCTCGTTTTTACATTCGTCTATCTCCTATGATCAAACTTTTAATAGCCGTTCTATTCAATGCAATCATCAGTACATCAGCTTGGGCATGCCCGGGCTGTGCTGGTTCTATGGATAATCCTAAAGACACTAGAATCGTCTATATTCTCATGGTCTTTATAGCTCTTATTTATATCCCGTTTATGCTTATCTACAGAACAATCATCAAGAACCGTAAACTAAACGATCAACTCTATGAGCAAGGACAATAAAGCTTACATCTTTATAGGTGTCCTAAGCTCACTCGTCTTTGCTTTTTTATTCTGGCTTATTTACTTCAAAGAAACTGCTACCGCTTCAGGGGATTGGGTTACTTATCTCCCAGCGCTCAACGCGATCTTTAACACGATGACCGCCAGCCTCTTAGTTCTCGGCTATAGCTTTATAAAGAAAGGCAAAAAAGAAGCTCATATCAAGGCGATGCTCTCAGCGGTTGGAACCTCGGCCCTCTTTCTTATTAGTTATATTCTTTATCATTATTATAAAGGGGATACTAAGTTCCTGGCCGAAGGAATGATCCGGTACGTTTATTTCTTTATTCTGATCAGTCATATTCTCTTATCGATGATTCAAGTTCCTTTGATCTTTACAACGCTCTTCTTTGCTTTCAAAAAGAACTACGCCAAACATAAAAAAGTCGCTAGGTGGACCTTTCCTATTTGGCTTTATGTGTCTGTGACTGGTGTTTTGATTTATGTTTTCTTGAAGGTTTTTAATTAAGAGTTATCAATCTTAATCTTAAATGAATTTAAAAGTGACATAGCCTCAGGGAAACTAAATGTAGCATCTTTAAGCTTAGTGACACTAGGATCAATATAGTACTGAATTGCCCCAGAGAAAGAGGCCTTCTCACAATTAGCGTGATGAAAGTTTGTCTCACTCAGATCTGTCTTAGAAAAGTCAGCGCTTTTTAAACTAGCTTCAGAGAAATCACAGCTTTTGGCCTGGGAATTCGTACAGACGAAGTTATCTAATTTCATTCCTAGAAAGACAGAGTAATTGATCTGACAATCATCGAAGTTAAAGCTAACTAGGTTGCTGGCCTCAGTCCAATTGATCCCTACTACCTTGCAGCCCTTAAAGCTTGAGTCTCTAAAGGTGCAGCCTGGAAAACGGGAGTTTGAGATGTTGCATGAGGTGAACTTACAGTCGATGAAGAGGCAGTTAGTGAAGAAGGACTCTTCAAAGTCGAGATTCATAAAGTTGCATTCTGTGAATTCGATATCGGTTTTGTTCTCTGGAAGAGAAGTGATCACCTCTTCTTCAAAGTATTCCAATTGAGTTCCTGTCTTTTCTTATTGTGGCTGAAACGACTAAGTTACTGACGATAAGGCAGAGAGTAAATGGAGCTGTTTGAGCAAAGATGATTAAGAGAGACTTTGAGAAGTCTGCTGTTAGATCAAAGTTGAACTGACTTTTAATGTAGAGAAACGCTGTTAGTGTCGTCGTGGTTTGAGTTAGGGTTAAAAGGTTCGCCGTTAAAAAATAGGAAAAAGGATTTTTATGGAAGAGAAGCTTTCCTAAAATGGCCACGAAGAGGGCAGTTACTATTGTAATAGTTAAAGTCGTAAGAGCGAAGCTTATGAGGCTTGATTCACTAAAAAGACTTACCTTTGGCTTGGTTGTAATATTTTGCGCCATTAAAAGGAAGCTGTTAAAGACAACTCCGCTTAAGCATAAATAGAGGTAGGCTAAGTATTTACTCTTCAAATTAATGTCCTTTTAAAACCCCGCCATCAATAGCAATTGATTGGCCTGTTATATAAGCGCCTTTTTCTGAAGCTAGAAAAGTCGCCATGTCCGCTAACTCACAAGGTTCACCAAGTCTTCCCGCAGGGACTAGTTCCTTAACTTTTTCTTCAGAAAGATTGAGGGCCTTAAGCCTGTCGGTATTTGTGTAACCCGGAAGTAATAAGTTTAAAGTGATTCCTTTAGAAGCATATTCATTTGAGATTGATCTAGTTAGACCAGCAAGTCCGGCCCTAAGACCATTAGAAGTTGTTAGCCCTGGTAATGGTTCTTTGGCAGCGAGGCTTGTTACCATTAAAACTCTTCCGTAATTATTCTCACTCATCTTTGGAAGAGCAGATTGAAGAGATTCAACAACTGATAACCAGATACTTTGAAAGTCCGTGTTCCATTGATCAAGAGTAACTTCAGAGAAGTTTCCTTTTGCTGGACCACCAGTATTAGTAATAAGGATGTCTAATCTTCCGAACTCTTTAATAACTTGTTCGGTTATTCTTTTTGCCTCACCAGCTTTGGTGAGATCCCCAGGGATAGCGAGTTCTGCTTTAATCTCGTTTTTTGTTTGATTAAGTGTGCTTTCAGTTCTTGAACAGATAGCAACCTTAACTCCTTCAGCGATGAGGGATACAGCGATGGCCTTACCAATTCCTTGAGAAGCTCCAAAAACGAGGGCGGTTTTTCCTGTGAGGTTTAAATTCATGACTGATAATCCTTTATATCGAGCCCAAGCCAATTAAAGGCATTTAGGCTTAAGAGTTTTTCTTTAATTTCACTAGTGAACTCAGATGATTCAATTAATTTTCCAGGCTCTAATTCACCTAGTGGGAATGGATAGTCAGTCCCTAAGGCGACTTTATCTTCTCCCATGATCTTAACAATAAACTTTAAAGCTTCAGGGTCATGAACAAGGGAGTCTATCCAGAACTTACCAAGGTAGTCTCTAGGGTTAATACTATTATCAATGGCGCAAAGATCTGGCCTAACATTAAAGCCATGTTCGATTCTTCCAATTGTACTTGGAAAGGATCCGCCGCCATGAGCGAAGGCGACCTTTAAGTTAGGAAGCCTTTCGAAGACGCCGCCAAAGATCATTGAACAAATGGCAAGTGAGGTCTCTGCCGGCATTCCTACTAACCAAGGAAGCCAATACTTCTCCATTTTATCTTTTCCCATCATATCCCATGGGTGAACAAAGATGGACATGCCAAGCTCTTCAGCTGCTTGAAAAACAGGGAAGAGGTTTTCATTATCTAGATTCCAGTCATTAATGTGAGAGCCTATCTCAACGCCTGGGATTCCATTTTTCTTTAATCTTTCCAATTCTTTAATCGCCCTTTTCGGGTCTTGAAGAGGGAGAGTCCCAAGGGCAATAAACTTCTTAGGATCTTTCGCCACTACTTCAGCGATATGATCATTTAAAAACTGTGAGACGTACTCGCCATCAGCTGGTTTGGTCCAATAGGAGAACATTACCGGAACTGTAGAGAGAACCTGAACGTCGACGCCGTGTTTATCACAGTCATGCTTTCTAGGCTCCGCTTCATAACAATTAGATTCAATCTTGCGAAAGAACTTTCCTGTATCAGAGACCATGTCAGCAGTGCAAGCATCACAATGGTGAAGCTCTATAAAGCCATCGTATCCAAACTTATCTTTAAACTTTGGAATCTCTGGGGGAAGAATATGAGTATGTATATCAACTTTCATCATTTCCATTCTTTCCCATTTTGATGGCCGCAGCTTTTGCATTTCTCATGAGGTGATCCATAATAATTAGCAAAGACAGATCCAAATTGCTTTTCAATATCATGAAGATAGAATTCTTCTTCATATAATTTATTTTCACACTTAAAGCAGTACCACTGCAGCTTATCAATATCTTCGCCTTCAACTCTTGTTTTTTCTACGACTAACCCAATCGATCCTGCGGATCTTTGCGGAGAGTGAGGCGTAAGCCTCGGAAGCATAAAAATTTCGCCTTCTTTGATATGAACAATATCCACTTTTCCATCAAGGTTTATATAGCGAAGATAGATATCGCCTTCTAATTGATAGAAGAACTCATCAGTCATGTTTACATGAAAGTCAGTTCTTTCGTTAGGACCCCCAACAACCATGACAATAAAGGTGCTGTCTTTATAAACACATTTATTTCCAACAGGTGGTTTTAAAAGGTGGCGGTTCTCTTCAATCCACCCTTTAAAATTAAAAGCAGTTAGATTTCCCATATTGATCCTAAATAGTCGCAATACACTTAAGCTCAATGGCTATAGGTGTAGGTAGGCAGTTAATTTCAATTGTCGTTCTACAAGGCTGATTGTCTTTAAAGTATTCTTTATAAAGAGCGTTGTACTTCTTGAAGTCATCTTTCATATTCGTAAGAAATACAGTGACGTCCACAAGGTTATCCCAGCTTGATCCTGAATCTTTTAAGATAGCATTCACATTCTTAAAGACGCTATGGCATTGAGCTTCAATATCATAGTCCTTGATAGTGCCGTCACCATTTAAGGTCACGCCAGGAATCTCTTTTTGACCTTTTACCCTTGGACCTACTCCTGAGAGAAAAAGAAGATTTCCTACTTTTCTAGCATGAGGGTAAGCGCCAACAGGCTCTGGGGCCGTATCTGAATTTAGTATTTCACTCATTGTGGCACTCCGGTGCCTGAAAACTCTGGTTTTCAGTTATTATTGATACAAATATTTTTAACATCACTATAAAATTTCAAGGCGTAGGTTCCGCCTTCTCTTCCGCGTCCTGATTCTTTCATCCCGCCAAAAGGGGTTCTTAAGTCTCGCATAAGCCAAGTGTTAACCCAGACTACTCCTGAATCAATGGCACTTGCTACTCGTTTGGCCTTGGTGAGATCTTTTGTCCAAACCGAACCTGAGAGACCGTACTCAGTAGAGTTGGCCCATTCAACAACTTCATCTTCTTTATCAAAAGGAGTGATCGTAACTACAGGTCCAAAGATTTCTTCTTGATTGGTTCTGCAAGATGAATCTAAATTTTCAATGATCGTAGGTTCAATAAAATAACCTGGTCTATCGGCTCGTTTTCCGCCAATAAGAATATTCCCGCCTTCTTTTTTAGCAATATCAAAGAAAGAGATGATCTTATTCATATGAGGCTCAGAGACTACAGCCCCTTGTTGAGTAGAAGCTTCAAGAGGATCACCCTGACGAAGCTTCTTAGTCTTAACTAACATTGCTTCTTTAAATTTTTCATAGATAGATCTTTCTATAAAGATCCTAGAGCCACAAAGACAAATCTGTCCTTGGTTAGCAAAAGAGCTTCTCATAGTAACAGAGAGGGCCTCATCAAAATCACAATCAGCAAAGATGATATTAGGGTTCTTTCCGCCCATCTCAAGGGAGTACTTTTTCATATGAGCGCCGGCGTTCTTGGCAATGACTTTTCCCGTTGCTGTCGATCCCGTAAAGGAAACGGCCTTAATATCTTTATGAGTTGTTAAAGTATCTCCGACTTTATGACCAAGTCCGTGAATAACATTTAGGACTCCAGGTGGAAGACCAGCCTCGTTACAAAGTTTTGTAAACATATAGGCCGTCATAGGTGTTACTTCAGAGGGTTTTGCCACGACTGTATTTCCAGCAGCAAGGGCCGGAGCAATCTTCCAAGTAAATAAATATAGAGGAAGGTTCCATGGAGAGATGCTAACGACAGGACCAATAGGGTAGTACTCTAAATAATTTTCTCCCATCCCTTCATCAGAGAATTTCTCTCCTTCGAACTTTAGGATTTCATCAGCGTAATACTCTAAATTTTTTGAGCTTCTTGGAATATCTACATGTTCTGAAACTTTAACAGGTTTACCATTATCTCTAGACTCAGCGATAACAAACTCTTCAAAGTTATCTCTAATAAGGTTTGCTAATTTTCTTAAGATAGTCGCTCGCTCTTCTTTTGTTGTTTTTTTCCAAGCAGGAAAAGCGGCCTTTGCAGCAGCAATGGCATCTAGGGCATCTTGTTCTTCAGAATCTGGAACAAGAGAATAAACTTCACCAGTTGAAGGATTATAATTATCTATATACTTCCCATTTCTAGGGGGAGTTAGTTCACCATTAATAAAGTTTTGTATCTTTTCCATTTTAGTCCTTAATCAAGACTGCGCGAACAGGACTTGCATCGCAGTCTTTAATATTGAGGGGAAGAGCGATGAGTTTATAAACACCATCGTCCACATGACTTAAAACAACACCTTCTAAGATGGCCATATCAAGTTCATAAATCTTTAAGTGACTTGTTAGGTCTTTCTCCGTTGAAGGATCTACGCTTGGTGTATCAAGCCCAACTAGCACAACACCTTTCTTTGATAGATATTCAACAAGCTCTGGTGAGAGTGAATTAAAATCTTCATTCCAGCTATTCGGATCTGGAAAAGAGCCGGTCTTAAAAAGAATACGTTTGGCCTGTATTTGAATGCCTTCAATATCTTTAGGAAGGATCCTCTCTCCCCTTGGAATATCAACAGTGATGATTTGGCATTCACCATAATAGAGGCTTAAGTCTCGATCCTCTATACCGCTTCCCTTAGGATGATAATGATTAGGAGCGTCAGTATGAGCCCCTAAGTGAACAGTTCCTTGGATACTTGAAAGCCCAAGATGATGACCTTGATCGAAATTCATCGTCATGGTTCTTTTGAATTCTACGTCACCAGGAAAAACAGCCAGTTTTTCACTAATTACAGGAGAAATATCAATGATCGTTTCATTCATAGTCATAGTTTGCGTCTTGTAAGAAAAGCCTAAAAAACATAACATCCCACCACTAAGATTCGAAGTAAATAGGGAGAAAAGAATGGACGAAAACGCCATTAAATCTATAGCTAACGAGCTTCATACTGCTCGGCTAAATACAGAACCAGTTACTCAGTTTAGTGACCGTATAGAGGGGCTCACAAGACCCGATGCTTACGCGGTACAAGAAGAAGGAATCCGTCTTCGGGAAGCCGCTGGCGAAAAAGTTATCGGTATGAAAATGGGACTGACTTCTGAAGGCAAAAGATTACAGATGAATCTTGATGCTCCACTTTATGGCGTGCTTACGGACACCATGCAAGTGAGTAACGGCGGAAAATATTCAATGAAAGGTAAGATTCATCCAAAGATCGAACCTGAGGTGGCTTTTCATATTACTAAGGAATTAAAAGGAAAAGTAACATGGAAAGAGGTCCTAGAATCTTGCTCTGGTGTTTATGCTGCCCTTGAAATTTTAGACTCACGCTACGAACACTTCAAATACTTTTCTATGGAAGACGTTATCTCTGATAACTCTTCTTCGTCTCATTATATTTTAGGAGAACTTGTTACTGACTTTGATCATCTTAACCTTAAAAACTTAAAGATGACTATGTCAGTAAACGGTTCGGTGTCTCAAGAAGGGAACTCCGTTGATATCTCTGGAGATCCAGTTGTCTCAGTAATGCAATTATGTGAACTCCTTGAGGCTAGAGGAAAATCTATTCCTGCTGATTGTTTTGTTTTAGCCGGAGCGGCGACAGCAGCCGTAGCATTAGAGCCCGGAATGGAAGTAAGCCTTGAAGTTGAAGGGCTCACTCCTGTAACCGTTTCTATTGGAGAATAAATGATTTACTCATCAGAGCATAATTCACTCGACGCAGCTATTGCACTCGATGCTAAAGATCCTCTTAGAAAATACAGAGATGAGTTTAGTTTTCCTAAATTAGTAGAAGGAAAAGAGACTCTTTATTTCGCCGGCCATAGCTTAGGTCTTCTTCCTAATAGAACGAGAAAAGTTATGGAAGATGAACTCGCTTCATGGGGAAAATACGGAGTGGAAGGTCATTTCTTAGGGGATCATCCTTGGCTTCCTTATCATGAATTTGTGACTGAGAGTTTATCAAGACTAGCGGGTTGCAAGCCTTCTGAAGTCGTGGCCATGAATACGTTAACAACGAATCTTCATTTAATGCTGGTTAGTTTCTACCGGCCTACGAAGACTCGCTATAAGATTCTTATTGAAAATAATACTTTCCCTAGTGATAAGTACGCCGTTGACTCACAAGCGCGTTTTCATGGTTTTGACGCCAACACTGCTGTTGTTGAATTAAAACCAAGAGAGGGGGAATACAAGGTTCACCCTGAAGATATTAAAGCTCAAATAGAAGCTCTCGGTGATGAGCTAGCTTTAGTCATGCTTGGAAACTGTAATTACTTATCAGGCCAGTGCTTTGATATGAAAACTATCACAGAGCTTGGCCATAAGGCCGGAGCCTTTGTTGGTTTTAATATGGCCCATGGTGCTGGAAATATCGAAGCGAACCTTCATGATGATGATGTTGATTTCGCAGTTTGGTGTTCATATAAATATCTAAACTCAGGACCTGGTGGGATTGCCGCCGCCTTTGTTCATGAGAAGCATCATGGTCAAAAAGACTTACCTCGCTTTGAAGGTTGGTGGGGAACAAATAAGGAGACTCGTTTTGCTATGGGACCTGACTTTGATCCGATTCCTACAGTAGAAGCTTGGCAATTATCTAACCCTCCTATCTTTCAACTAGCGGCGCTTAGATCGTCGATGGAATTGTTCGATGAAGCGGGTCTTAAGAATTTGCGATCAAAGAGTATTAAGATCACAAACTATATGGAGTTCCTTTTAAAAGAGAATGTAGGAGACTTTGTTGAGATCATGACTCCTGAATATGTAGAAGGAGTTCAGAACCGTGGATGCATGCTGTCTCTCAGGTTCAAGAAGAATCCAAAAGAGCTCAACAAGGTTCTAGGTGAGAAAGCCGTTATTTGCGACTTTAGGGAGCCAGATATTATTAGGGCCACACCGATTCCTCTTTATAATTCCTTTGAAGATGTTTTTAAGTTTGTAGAAGTACTTAAGGAGTTTGCCAATGCCTAGTGTGATTATTGGAGCAGGACTAGTTGGATCATTGCTTGCCATCACATTAAAAAAGGCCGGAGAAGATGTGATTCTTTTTGAAAGAAACACAGATATGCGCTTAGAAGAGTTAGGGGCAGGTCGGTCTATCAACCTCATCATCACTTCTCGGGGCTTACATGCAGTTAAAGAAGTTGGACTTCTTGAAGACGTTCTTGCTTTAACAATTCCCGTAACAGGAAGGATGATGCATTCAAAAGATGGGGAGTTGACCTATCAACCTTACGGAAAAGATCCAAGTGAATGCAATTTTTCTATTTCAAGAGCAGAGTTAAATAAATTACTCATGACGAAAGCTGAAGAGGCTGGAGTCGAGATAGTCTTTGGTCATAGTGTTCATTCTATTAGTGTGGATAAAGACGAAATATATTTTACGGGTCCTAATAAAATAGAAAGAACTGAAAAATTTGAAAGAGTTTACGGAACTGATGGAGCAAATTCTCAAGTTCGAAAAGAGCTGCTTAAATTAGTAGATTCTCCAAGTGAATCAATGAACCTCATCAATGCGGATTATAAAGAACTCTTTATGCCGTCCACTGCTAGTGGTGAGTATCCTATTGAGAAAAATGCCCTTCATATCTGGCCCCGTGGCAGTCATATGCTAATGGCCCTCCCTAATTTAGATGGAAGTTTTACGATGACTCTTTATCTTCCCCGAACGGGAGAGGATTCATTTGAAAACTTAAAGACGAAGGAAGATCTTAATAATTACTTTAAAATTAATTACGCAGATTCCATCCCCTTGATGCCTAAATTAGAGGAAGACTTTTTTGAGAATCCCCAAGGGATTCTCGGTACGGTACGGGCAAATCCATGGAACTACTCTGATAGGATTTGCCTTCTTGGGGACGCGGCCCATGCTATTGTTCCTTTCTTTGGGCAAGGGATGAATGCGGGCTTTGAAGATGTAACTTGTCTTACAAAGCATATGAATAAGAATCCTAAAGAGTGGAAAACCATCTTTAATAATTTCTCAGTTGAACAAAAGCCCAATGGTGATGCCATTGCAGACATGGCCATCGAAAACTTTAATGAGATGTCTGAAAAAACAGGGGACGAGCGCTTTCTCTTTTTCAAAGAAGTAGAGAACGAACTCCAAAGAAGATTTCCTGATAGGTTCCGTTCTCGTTATGGGATGGTTGTTTATACTCTCGTACCTTATTCCTACGCTCAAAGTGCAGGGTTGATCCAGCAAGAAATCTTGAAAGAGCTTTGCCTTGATAAAACGGAGGTGGATTCAATCGATTGGAAAAAAGCTGATGCTTTGATTGATGAAAAGCTCGTGCCCTTTCAAAAAGAGCACGGAGTTAAGCTTGAAAGATATAAGCACTAACTAAAATGAAAATCGAGCTCTTTTTTAACTGAATCTGGAAGCACCGGAAGTAAACTTCTTGGAATTAAAAACGTAGAGAGATTATAGAGATCTACAAAGACCCTATTGTTCTCAGCCGCTCGTTTTAAGTACTCGTGCCCCGAAGATCCACCGGTACCAATCTTTGTACCAAGCATTCTGTGGGCCATCATTGAATGGCGGTATCTCCAAGTCGTAAAGTTCTCATCGATATCCATTAAGGCAGTTAAGATATTAAAAGGCTGATTTAAGATAGGCTCGTCTCTATAAAGAAGAATAAACAACGCATTCAGAGTAGCTTTCTGAGAGAACTTTCTCTCTTTCTTTTCTATGAGAGAATTGTGAATCTTTTCATCAAAGAGGGATTCAAAAGTTTTTCTGGTGATACCAAGATAGGCCAACTGACCTTCCATTTCTTTTGATCCAAAATGATCTTCGTTTCCACGAATAATCTTCTCGTCTCTTGAAAGCATTGTTTCAACAGACTTATTGTATTCTTTCCAAAAATCAAAAGACTTATTAGCAGTAAAAGGAACTCTTTCAAGCCAGCCTTCTAAAAGCTTTAAAAAACTCGGTTGTTCTTCAATCTTTAAAAGTTTTTCTCTATCTGGCTGACTTAGTCTTCCAAGAAAGTACTCTCTATCAACTGCAATTCTATCTTTAGTTCCAAGACCAAGAAGAATTTCAATTTCTCTAAACTGAACTGATTGAAATCCTGAAGCTGGGATAAGGAGATCTCTAAATTCAAGAAAATCCATTGGAGTCATGGTTTCCATAACTTCAAGCTGGCTTAAGAGTAGGCCTTGTATCTTTTTAACTCGCTCTAATCTTGCAACAACAGTTGAGAGAGATTTCTCCTCAATACTTTCTTCACCGAAAGTAGAGTAAACACTTTTTAGTTCGTGGATGATTTGTTTGAACCAAAGTTCGTAAACTTGATGAACCAAAATAAAAAGCATTTCATCATGACACTCCGAGCCTACTTTTTTACTCTCAGGATGCTGTGAGTCTAGCAACTTATCTAGTTGTAAATAGTCGCCATAATAAACTGGTTCTCTTGGTCCCATAAATCCTCCGGTTCTTATTGTTTACCTTCTAATGTTTTTCTAAGCAAGGTGACTTTAAGCAGCCCCTCTTTTGGTGGCCTTTTGTCATCTGGCTCGGTATATAAACCGCATAAATCACAAAAATTTTACTCTATGCATATAAAACGATTAAGTGCCATTCAGATTTTCTTAACCTTCCTCCTGCTTTTGCTAGGAGGCTTGGTCCATAATACTGAATCAAGCTTAGCCTGCCCTGACTGGCCACTTTGTTACGGACAAGTTTTTCCAAAGATGGAAGGCGGTATCTTAATAGAACATAGCCATAGGCTGCTAGCTTCTTTAGTAGGCTTCTTTTCTATCTTAATCGTTTTCTTTACCAATAAATTAAAGTCAACAAGTGAGAATCACTCACATGCCAACATCATGGCCTGGGCATCACTAGGTATGGTTATTCTTCAAGGTATGCTTGGGGGAATAACAGTTATTTATAAACTTCCTACTGTTGTATCGACGAGTCACTTGGCCTTATCAATGGTTTTCTTTTGCGCCATTATCTATTTTTACCACTTTTGGACTTGGCAGGTTTTGAAGACTGAAAAAATCGAATTAACCGAAGAATCAAAAACTGGATGGACTGCAAGTTTTAAGCAGCTCTGGTTTGCAGGTGGAATTCTTATCTATCTTCAAATCGCCTTAGGCGCCTTCATGAGGCATTCAGGTGCTGGTGTTGCCTGCGGTTTAGGAATGAAAAATAGCCTAAAGTGTTTTGATAGCGAAGCTTGGAAGCATTTTCTTTGGCCTATTAGCTTACCGGCACAAGTTCATATGACTCATCGCTGGATGGCAGCATTATTGGTAATTGTCTCAGTTGCATTGATGATTAAGAGTTTTAAACTCCTCTCAAAAGTTGAACTGAAAGGGCAATCAAAGAAATTTCTAGGCCTATGGTCAGGACTTTTCTTTATGGCGGTCTTCTTTCAAGCTCTTCTTGGGATCTTTTCGGTAGGAAAGAACTTAGCTGTTACCCCAACCACTCTTCATTTAGGTGGTGGCGCTCTTTGCTTGGCCATTAGCTGGAAGATGTTCTTAAACCTTTGGACTATTGAGAGAAACTCCTTTCATGGGGATCTCATCAATACACTTTCTGATTATATTTCTTTATTAAAGATAAGATTAGCAGGACTAGTTATGACAACAGTCCTTATAGGAATGCTCTTAGCTCCTGGAGAGTTAACATTCTTTCTTTCTCTTAAAAGCATGTTCTTTGTCTTCTTAGTTGTAGGGGGAGCCTGCTCTCTTAATTGCTTTATGGAAAAAGACGTTGATGCCTTAATGGATAGGACTAAAGATAGACCTCTGCCAACGGGAAGACTGACCTCACGAAGTGTCCTCATCTTTGGATGGACGATATCTCTCGTTGGATTTGCTGGACTCTTTATCTTCGTCAATTGGCTTACTGCAGCTTTAGCTCTCTTGGCCTGGTTCTTTTACCTGGCCCTCTATACTCCGATAAAAACTAAAAGTGACTCTGCTCTCTTTTTTGGAGCAGTTCCTGGAGCCATCCCTCCATTACTTGGCTGGACAACTGTAACTGGTCAGATGGATGCTCTAGCTTGGATTCTCTTTGGCTTTCTCTTTTTATGGCAACTCCCACACTTTCTTGCCATTAGCATTTACTACTTACAGGATTATTCAGCGGCGAATATTAAGATTGTCCCACAACGTAAAGGTAGCCGTAGAACCTCTATTGATATCTTTGTTTACACTTTAGGCTTATTGGCCCTTTCGTTGACGCCGCGTTATTACGGCTATACCGGAACGACTTATGTTGTTGTGGTTTTTATTTTGGGCGCCGCGTTCCTGGTTCACTCTTCTCTTGGAGTTTTTAAAGTTGGAAACGAAGTGGCCTTCAAGACTTGGGCGCGTCAATACTTCTGGGGATCAGTTTTTTATCTACCACTTGTGCTGGGCGCAATCCTCTTTTTAAAATAGTTCATCAAACTTCACTCATTGCTTAATATCATGTGGAAAATACGTCTTTAAACCACTATAATCAGTCGGAATAACATGATTCAACACGTTTTAATTTTCTCAACCGAAGAAGGGATGAGTGTATGAGCTTTTTACTTACACCGGTCGTTGCAAAGACCGGCGAACAATTAGACTTTTGGCAAAGAATAACTCCACCGGAAGACATTTCTGAAAATGGTCACTTGATTGATTATCTTTTCAATTACACGACTGTTCTAAATTTGATTTTCTTTATTTTAGTTTGTGGCGGACTCTTTGGTTTTTCTTATTTGTATAATAGAAAACGCCATCCGAAACCGTACTACACTTATGGAAATAAAAAGATGCACGTTATGGTGGCTACTGTCATTGGTATCGCTGTCTTCCTCGGTGTTGATTTAAATATTTCAAGAATATCAAATAATGACTTCTTAAGTGTTTTTGCTAAATGGCCAAGCGAGGATGAAGACATCGTTCGCGTTGAAGTTTTAGCTCAGCAATGGATGTGGAACTACAGATACGCTGGTCGTGATGGAGTCTTCAACACTGAAGATGATGTTGTTACCGTCAATGATCTAAGGCTTCCCACTGGGAAAAAAGTTGTTTTTCAGATTATTAGTAAAGACGTTATTCACTCTCACTTTCTTCCAAACGCGAGAAGAAAAGTTGATGCCATTCCAGGCAGACTTACGAGAATGTGGGTAAAGCTTAATAAGACTGGTGTCTATGACGTAGCTTGTGCTGAGATGTGTGGAACTTTCCATTACAGAATGCAGGCCAAGATGCATGTCTATACTCCTGAAGAATATCAAGAATGGTTAGAAGAGGCGCAAAGACTTGCCCTTGAAACAAATGATACTGAGCTCGCAGATAATTTCTGGGGCTGGAAGTGGACTAAGTAGATTACGAATAGATTATTGGAGTTAAAAAATGGCATCTTTCGAACAACATATGCACCCCAAACCAACAACTTTCTTATCAAAGTATGTTTTTTCATTTGATCATAAAGTTATTGGTAAGCAATTTCTTTGGTACGGAATCTTCGGCCTTGGTGTTGGTGGGATGATGGCCCTTCTTATCAGATGGACTCTCGCTTTTCCTGGAGAAGCTTTTCCTGTTTTAGGACAATTTCTTTTTCCTGAGACAGCTGGGATTGTTCCTCCAGATGTTTATGCCATGCTTTTTACAATGCACGGTACGATCATGATCTTCTACGCCATTACGCCTATCTTGATTGGTTGTTTTGGAAACTTTTGTATTCCGCTGATGATTGGGGCGAGGGACATGGTCTTTCCGGCGTTAAACATGCTCTCCTTTCACTTGGCGCTTATTTCATTTGTTATCTTATTAGCAGGACTGTTTACTCCATTAGGAGCTGCAGCTGGGGGCTGGACCTCGTACCCAACTCTTTCAACCTTAGTGGGCTCGCCAGGTATTGGGCAAACCCTTTGGACCTTAGCCATTTTTGTTCTTGGTGTAAGTTCAACAATGGGAGCTATTAACTATATTACGACTATTATTGTTCTTCGTGCCCCTGGAATGGGTTACTTTGATATGCCTCTTACTGTTTGGGGTCTTTGGCTAACGGCCATCTTAAACGCAATCTTCCTTCCTGTTTTAGGAGCTGGTTGTTTACTACTTATCTTTGATAGAACTTTTGGAACTCAGTTTTTCCTCGCAGGAGCTGCAGCCACAAATGGCGTTGGTGATCCGGTTCTTTTTCAACATGTGTTCTGGATTTTTGGTCACCCTGAAGTATATATCCTCATTCTTCCAGCGTGGGGAATGGTCTCAGACATGCTTTCTTTCTTTTCTAGAAAGCCTGCTTTTGGAGCAAAAGCTACCGCTCTTGCTATGACTTCTATTACTATTCTTTCAACTCTTGTTTATGGACACCATATGTTTACGACTCAAATGAGTCCGCTTCTAACTCAGAGTTTTATGACCTTAACTATGACCATCTCTATTCCTTCTGCGATCTTCTTTGCCAACTGGCTAGGGACTTTATGGAAAGGGTCAATCAGGTTTACTTCGCCAATGCTTTTTTCTCTTGGTGTTGTCTTTGTTTTCGGTCTTGGTGGCCTTACAGGTCTTTACCTTGGAACCGTTACTACCGATCTCTACTTACATGATACTTATTTTGTTGTTGGTCACTTTCATTACACAATGGCGGCTTCAGTGCTTCTTGGTGGTTTTGCAGCGATCTACTTTTGGATGCCAAAGATGTTTGGTGTTCTTATGAATGAAACTTGGGCAAAGATTCACTTTTGGGGATCAATGGCCGGTCTTAATATCGTCTTCTTTGGAATGATGCTTGTTGGTTACGCGGGAATGCACCGTAGGCTTTACAACCCATTTGTATATGAATTCCTAGAGAAGACTATCCCAATCAATACTTGGATCACTTACGGAGCTCTTCTTATGGGAGCCTCACAATTGATCTTCGTTGTTAGTTTTATCCACGCGGTATTCTTTAAGAAAGAAAAAGCGGGAGCTAACCCTTGGGAAGTTGGAACTCTTGAATGGACGATTCCTTCACCAGCTCCGCATTATAATTTTGATAAAATACCAGTGGTTAAATGTGGACCACATGAATTTGGAAACCCTTCGCTAACAAGTGGAAGAGACTTTCAATATCAAACAGAAGAATTGGTAAAAGCTTAATATATGAATAAAGAAGCAAGCTTAGATTCATTAAACGGAAGTATTAAAGATCAATACATCTCTAATATCTCTACAATCGTAACACTGATTTCGTTTACGATGCTTTTTGCTACCTTGTTTCTGGGTTATGCACTTTATCGATTAACTGCTGAAACTTGGCCGCCAATGGGGATTGAAGCCCCATCGCTCGGGCTGCCAATAATAAGCACGATTGTTATCTTTTTAAGTTCAGTTTCATACTGGATGTTTGAAAAGAATTTTGAAATTAATAAGGAAAATAAAGGTTGGCTGTGGATTACAAGCCTTCTTGGTTTTGCTTTTTTAGGGACACAGGTAACACTTTGGAGCTCTTTGAAGGCTTCTGGGCTTTATTCAAGCAGTGGAATCTTTGGCTCAATAATATTTGGTTTCACTTGGATCCATGCAGCTCATATCCTTATGGGAATAGGTGCTCTAGGTTGGTTGGCCATTAAATTAAAGATGGATGATATGAAACTCATGACAGTTCAGAACGTTGGTAAGTTCTGGCATTTCTTGGGAATCATTTGGTTAATAATGTTTATAACTATTTTTGCTATATAAGAAAAAGAGGACGATTAGATTATGAAAGTCTCACTCAACTTAATGATCGTAGTTTTAGCTACAATCACTTTCGGCTGTAAAGAAAACCACTTTAAAAAAGACGTGGTTATGGCCGGTGGAAAGTATGTAAGTGCTGAAACACTGAATTACGGAAAATCTGTTTACACTGAATACTGCATGCCTTGTCACGGTGTTAACGGTGATGGAAATGGTGTCGCAGCTAAAGGCTTAGCCGCTCCTCCTCGTAACTTTAAGCTTGGTTTAATCAAGTTTGGAGATGTTGCCTCTGGAGAGTTAACTCATGATGATGCAATCGCTAGATCGCTTAGAGAAGGCCTAAAAGGAACAGCAATGCTTCCTTGGGACCTTAAGGAAAAGCAAACTGACGCGGTTATTCAGTATATCAAAACTTTTTCACCTAAAACTTGGTTTGGAAAAGACAAGGAGCTTGGTGAAAAGATTGTTGCTAACAACGATCCTTATGGGCTAGCCAGAAAGACGCAAGCCATTGAAAAGGGAAAGAAAGTTTATCATGGTGTTGCTAACTGCCAGTCATGCCATAGAGGCTACGTTAACCTTCAGGAATTCAATCAGATTCTTGTCTCTGTTGGAGAAGATAAGGTTAATGAATTAGACGAAGATTTTTATAAGATTAAGATGCAGGACTCAGACCATGGTTACGCCACCATGCCGCCAGATTTTACTTGGCATGAAGTAAGGTCTGCCCAAAACGTTCAAGACCTTTACATCCGCCTTGCAGCGGGTGTGGGTGGAACTGGTATGCCGGCTTGGAAGGGAACAATCGAAGATGATGAGATTTGGGCCGTGGCCTATTACGTTAAGTCTCTTATGGAAATTAAAGACACTCCTTCAAGAAAAGAATTAATGAGCAGGTTTAAATAAAACTTATATGACTACTGATACTTTAGGTTTCATTCGCAAAAGAACTAAACTAGAAAGGCTTATTCGTAAGCCTATTTTCTGGGTTCTCTTTTGCTCTCTTAGTATTGCTCTTCCGGTTATTAAAACAATTAACAGAGAACTTCCCCCGGAGCTTCCTGTTCTTTTTGATGTTCCAGAATTCAATCTAACTAATCAGTATGGAAAACCTTTTGGATCAAAAGATCTTAAGGGCAAGATCTATCTAGCAAACTTTCTTTTCACCACTTGCCCTTCAACTTGTCCGGCTTTGGTTAACCAATTAAAAGTGGTTCAAAAAAGAGTTAGGGGCTTAGGCCAAAAAGTGGCCATCGTTAGTTTTACGGTCGATCCAAAACACGATACGCCGGAAGTTTTAAAGAAATACGCAAAGAAAAATAGAACCAATCCCTTTGTTTGGTCTTGGCTCACTGGTGAAATTCCAGAGTTAAAAAAATTACTTATTGGAGGTTATAAAGTCCCAATGGGTGATGGTGAAAACTTTGAAGGTAAAGTTGATGGAGAAGATGTCTCACTTTGGGATATCGCTCATACAAATAAGATTGTCCTAGTGGACGTAGCTGGAAGAATTCGTGGTTACTACGGAACGGATTTAGATGGTGTTAATAAATTAATGATTGATTTGGGATTACTTGCAAACAGAACTTTTAATCCCTAATTAGGAGAATATTATGGCCGATGGAGCTCACAAGAGTCACACGAAAGAGTACATGTTTATCTTTGGATTACTGACTTTTTTAACTGTGCTTGAATTATTTATTCCAGGAATGGAAAACTTATCTAAGTTCGCAAAAGGTTCTGGTCTAACGGCCTTGGCCATTGGGAAAGCCTTCCTCGTAGCGTACTTCTTTATGCATTTAAAAGAAGAGAAAGCTTGGACTAAGTTCATAGCTGCAATACCAATTTCAGCAGCCTTATACGCGGTTGTAGTAATCTTAGAATCGATGGCGAGGTAAGAGATGGAAGCTAGAAAATCAAGTATCGTAACTGATGATGTTTATTTATTGAAAGAAGGGCAGTTCTATATGCCCACTTGGGGCGTTCTAGTAACTCTAGTTATCGCCTTAGTGGTTCTTAAGTCTTTTATTTATATTAAAGATGATAAGAGGCATGGAAAATAACCAAGCCCTAAGGCTTGGTTTTTTATTTTTTATTTTTCGAAACTTACAGAAAGCATTTTATCACCTTTCTGAATCTTCTTAACAACATCTAATCCCTCTACAACTTGACCAAAAATCGTGTACTTCCCATCTAGGTTCTTTAACGTATTTAAAGCGATATAGAATTGAGAGTCTGCACTGTCTGGGTTCTGTGCTCGTGCCATTGCAACGGTTCCTTCTATATGTTGAAGGTCATTAAATTCAGCCTTTAGGTTCTGACCACTGCCTCCGGTTCCATTTCCTTGAGGATCTCCGCCTTGAATGACAAAGTTTGGAACAACTCGATGAAAATTTAACCCATCATAAAATCCCTGTTGGATTAACTGAATAATTCTTGTTGTGGTGCTCGGAGCATGTTTTGGATAAAACTTGAACACGATATTACCATGAACAGTCTTGATAATGGCCTTTGCATTCGAGAGACTACCTGAGCCCATTTTGAGGTCTTTTGCCATTACTGAGGTAGAAGTACTATTGGTCGTAGGTGCCTGTTTTTGCTTTGTATCGTTTGTACAAGAAGTGGCAAAAAATACTAATGCCGCAGCGAAAAGATATGAATAAAGTGTTCTCATTTTTAGATTCCTTTGAGTGATTTGGATTGAATATATAGATAGTATAAAAAAAGGTTCATTTTTTTCAACAAAAAAGAACTTTAACAGTTGACAGGAATCATCGTTCCCATTAATTTCACGTTTACGTTTTGAGACAGTTTTTTTAAATCGTTGTGGAGTATTTGGGGGTGTAGCTCAGTTGGGAGAGCACCTGCTTTGCACGCAGGGGGTCGCAGGTTCGATTCCTGTCATCTCCACCATAATTTAAAAAAACGATTTCAATACAGCTCTTTAACATTTTAATAAAAGAATTAAGTTTTTCTTCAAGAGCAATCTTGTAGGAATGACCAAGACGAGAAAGGTTGTATGTTATAAACATACTTTTTTTAAACTCTGGCGAGT
>OJDW01000062.1_pt1 | contig 47140 bp, 31 predicted proteins | sample 1593131 | NCBI WGS metagenome assembly OJDW01 (sample SAMN05416874, study PRJEB24817) | seawater metagenome | isolation source: Sea water | place: Canada:Atlantic | collected 2013-11 | reverse complement strand
TGACGGGGTCTACAGGGGATTATGTCTTTTTAGGAGGGAAAATCCCCAGTACCCCTGAGAGGCAATGTTTTTAAGTCGAGGCATCAAATTAAATCCCAACATGTGACTGAAAGCGAAACCAACCTCGGATTGTCCATGTGAATCAACGTAAGCCTTGTTAACCGACATTTCAGTACAGTGGCGAAGGACACCCTCAATCATCGATGCTACTTCAGACGATGAACAGCGCTTCAGCTGCGAATAGATACAAGTGCTTTTCTTTTCAACGTGCCAGTAAATCATAACACCACGGCCTTTGTATCTTGCATGCCATTCTGCGATCAAGTTTTGATCCCAGGAACCGATTTGAGTTGAGTCGGACGCACAAGCTGTTGTACCTTCACCCCAGATTTTAGGATCTCTTATTTCAAAAGTTGCATTAACAACTTTTGCTATTGCTCTGCGGAGTGAATATTTGTTCATGTAAATGTTTTTGGTATGCAGTAGTTCTTTGTAGCTGATACCATGCCGACCGGCACTGACACTTTTTAAACCAGCATTAGTTCCGATCCCAAATAATCCCAGAATAAGACGTTTTTGCAATTCAGATCTGTCAATTCTTTCGCTTGTACGCTGGGTCTCAAAACTGTCAGTAAAATTAATTTGCAAGTCTGCTTCTTTCAAAATATCGAGTAAACTTGTAGCTGGCCATTGAGACTGGATCTCGCCTTTCATTCGGTTAATGTTCTTGGGTTCTGGTTGTTCATCGAGTGGCGTTATGCAAATTCGATTTTTATCCGAATTTCTTAACTTTACTTTCTTATTTTTTGGCATCGATTGGTTCAAGCTGCTTAATGCGGAATAAAGATTTTCCTTCAAACCTTGAATAAAGCTATCTGCATCCTGGCTATGTCCGAGGTCTTGATAGTAAAACTCTCTTTTTTCTGAAAAATCCTGTGGCAAATCTTCATCAGGATTCCGATAACGATCTGCACCCTCAACCCAGATTTCTTTACACCTTAGTTTTTCTCGTAAAGCCTGTAGAACGCAGATTTCGTAGTTAATACGGTTTATCCGCTCTTGCCCCTTATCATCAGTGTCGATAACCACATCCTTCCATTTTGGTTGGATAACGCCATTAATCGGGATCTCTTCATCTAAATCAAAGAACGTTCTTGGCGATTGCCTATTTTTCCTGATGAATTCCCACGCATCAAGAACTGGTTGGTGATTTTCGTTGTTAGAGCGAAAGGGTAACGCCTCCAAGATCTTAGGCACCATACGACGGTAATGACCGCTGTAGCTAGCTCTAATTACTTTATGAACTTCATATTTGTAACCGGGTCCAGTTGATTTGTACTCTTTGATTAAGTTATCCAAAGTGTTTTTGTTGGCTATCGGAAAAATTACATCTTTAACTAATCCTTCTGGTCTTTCTAGTGCAGCGTCAGCTATCTGAAAAAGAATGTTATTTTTCCCGTAAACCTTTTTAAAGTCTTTCAGTATAGATTTTTTAACCTTGTTATCAGCTCGAACCGACAGCCGGTGAACGATTTGAACAAGTAACTCGACTAAACCATCAATAATCTCTGCTTTTCTAAGAAACAGAAAGATAGCTACTAATGCATATCTTGTTGTCGGCTGGTGTCGTTTAGTTTCCCAAGCTGATTGGCTTGCAACGCGCATCTTATAAGTAGATAAAGTTTTTGGGGTCAATTGCTTGAGAGTAGTATCTGGCAAATTTAAGGAATAGATAAACTTTAATTTTTCTGTTTCCTTAACAACACTGTTTATTCCAATTTTGCCGGGGTCTGTTTTAATTTTAGAAAAGGTAACTTTATTATTACCGCGTTCTTCAGCTAGAAAAGAATCAATTTCTTCGATACAACTTACTGACAATTCATTGGCTATTTGCTCAAATATTCTTTCTTCATGAGAGTTTATCGCTGACCTAATCAAGCGTTCTAGAATGGATTTGGTAGGTAACAAAAGTTTATGTTCGAGATACCAGACTTCGGAACGAGCCGAAAGCTCCTTAATATTATTTATCTTCGGAACTAATTCATTGATTAGCCATTCTTTATACTCTTCACGGTCTTTGTCATTGGATTTTCTAATGCCTAGAAATTCGAGTATTTCTACTCTATGTCGTTTGGCTGTCCTTCCATCCCATACATATTCCTCAATTTGCACGGTATCCAGTTGCCCTCTAAGATATTCCAATGGAATTTCAGGGATGTCTGAGAATGAAGTTGGGAAAGTACCAGAATATTGATAATGTTTGAGTTGCGCACAGAAAGGCAAATGGTTGCGCGATGGTTTTGTTTTCAGTAGTTCAAGTTCTTCAAAATTTAGAGACCAATATTCGGCTAGCTCTTTTCCATCCCAATAGTGCTTCATAGGCACGCTCTTTTTTTTAATTGAGCATACGGGAATAGGTTATTATTGTAAAATTGTTGTCATTTTATGCAGCTATGAGGTCACTAGGCCTTTATATGCTTCATTGCTTGTTCAATATCGAGTTGTATGCTGGAATTTCCAGATCGAAGATAATACTTTGAAAAGCCACTGTCTAGCAAGTACACAGGATGTTCGGACGGTTCAACTATTATTCTACAAACATCAAGTTCGTTCGCAGAATGGAATATAATATGGACGAAAGGGCAGCTGGCGGCACCCAGTTTGTTTTTGACTAAAGTCATAATGTATAGCTCAAATCCGTCACGATTACTTTTTTTGAGTGTTTTATAATCCCAATCCAATCCGATGATTGTTCCTTCATCAGTCACACCGATGAGCAGATCACCACCGCGATGATTTAAAAATGCCGCGATAGTCTTTGCTATCATTAATTCCAAATTTTTTTCTACACACTCTCGTCTTAGATCCCACCTAGAAGTAGCCTTAAATTCCACAGTTTCTGACTCTCCCGAACCGATAATCACCTCTAGATCAGCGCCTAGCTGATCCTTTAAGGTGGTTAAGAGAATATTTGACCTAGTTAAGGCAAGATAATAAAATCCAGATCCTAAACCTAAAATACTACCGACACCAATAAACATGGTTGTCATATGCATCATCTCAACAGTAAAAGCACTGGACAAGCGAATCACCAAAAATTCCCATAGTGTGTGTCTTTCAGGAAGCATATGGTTGAACTCCAACCAATAAATAGCCATTGTAATGGGGTGTAGAAAAACAATTCCGAGAAAGCCTCCCACCCCAGCATGGCTAGTTAAAATTTTGAGAGCTTTTATCATAGGGGTATGTTTTGCAAAGATTTTCAAGGTAGTTGCCACCATTGTCTAATTCATTATCTACTTTGTCACAGGTCAATGAAGTCCATCGATTCGATAACCTACGCCAATGGATTTCTAGCGTTAGGGGGTTACGGCCGAAAATATGGCGGCATTTTGAAGCAAGTTTAGCTTTCTGATATTTATTCAAAACGATGGACGCTGTGAGGGGCAGATATAACCTTCGTGTTGGGTAAAAGCTGTTAGATACCAGCCGGTTATCGAAAGAAAAAACGACGGTATCTTGCAATTGCTTTTAAAATACCGTGTTTTATCGTGCACTACCGACGAACCTGCATTATGTGCTGCAATAATAGTCGAAGATTTTCGATTGAATCTCAAATTACATCGCCTGACCTATTGTCTACTACCAACGGATTGAGTGATTCTCTTAAACGCGTTAAAACCAAATACGTACTCCCAAAACAATTTCTGTATTTTCAGATAAACCACCTTCAAGCTGAGAGTAAGCTGCCGAATCACCGTATTTTTTCTGCCAGGCAATACCTATATATGGCGCGATTTCTCTTTTAAACTCATATCTCAAACGTAAATCAATTTGTATATCATTAATACCCTGTCCAATACCAAAGTCAGGTAAGTCATTTGCTGATGCGTTTAGTTCAAATCGAGGCTGAAAAATTAATCGTTGACTAAAAAGTAAGTCATAAGATGCAACAAAACGTGCTGATACATTGGCATCTTTATCAATAAAAAGAGCGGACTCAACTTCAAACCAATAAGGGGCTAACCCTTGAACGCCTAATACGCCAAAATAACGTTCATCATTTGCTCCATCACCGTAGGTTCGGTCGTAACGCGCTCCAAATTGGAGATCCCAGTAGGCAGAAGTGGCCTCACTATAGAGCGTTTGCAATTCGAATTCACCGCTACTTTCTGAGTTATTATCTTCGCCCTCAAATTTAAACCAGAATTTTTCATAATCTGTGCCCCTCCAACCCTGCATATCCCAACGGTTCATTGATGAGTCACTACTATCGCGGTATTCGAGTTGCTCAAATATGATTTTACTCACTGTCATTTCATCGGTATCTTCCCATCCACCCATGTGCCTATATTCATAACCACCGGAATTAGCATGAGGATCTCGAGTTCCCGTCGTTTTTTCTTCCATGTCCATTTTCATCGGCATTGCGTTCTTTGTTTTTTTAATTTCGCGATGTTCTTTTGGATCCATTTCCATTTGTTGTTCACTACGGTCGTTTTGTGAATGCTCATCGTTGAGAGACTCATTAGCTAAAATTAGCTGTGGGAATGCGATACTCAGCATTAAAATCGTTATTTTAAATAAACTCATGCGACTACTACCTCTCTGAACATGCCTGCGGCCATATGATAAAGTAAATGACAATGGAAAGCCCATCTACCCGGTGCATCGACAGTCACAAGAAAACTCACTCGTTGAGCCGGCTGCACTGCAATAGTGTGTTTTCTAACCTGAAAACCACCGTCTGGCGACTCTAAATCAGACCACATTCCGTGCAAATGCATTGGGTGAAGCATATTACTATCATTGTGTAAAATAATTCTTATCCGTTCGCCCAAAGGGAAGTGTAAGGGTTTAGCCTCATTTAATTTAAGCCCATCTATCGACCAAATAAAACGTTCCATATTACCTGTGAGGTGCATTTCAATTTCCCTGGTTGGCACACGAGTATCATCAGGTTGGTGTAAACCTCTTAAGTCGGCATAGGTTAACGCGCGTCTGCCGGTATTTCTTAAACCTGGACCAGGATCATCAAGGTTTACTCTCGGCATATCAACCCGCATGTCTACACCCGCACCATACTCAGTTGAAGCATGATTCACCTTTTGACTAGCTTTGAGTAGAGGTATCCCGCCCATAGAAGCTGTCGATGGCATTTTTGACATTTTCTGCATATCGTCCATCCCACCCTTTTTTCCCATATCTCCCATCATATCAACCATGGTTAACAGTACAGGAGCATCCATTTCTGGTGGAGGAGCTTGTAATGTTCTACTGGAAGACAGCGTTCCGCTGACGTACCCGGAACGATCAAGTGCTTGTGCGAAAACAGAATAGGCTTGGTTGTCAGGAATTTCTACGATCACATCATAAGTTTCACCAGCACCTATTCTTAACTCGTCAACTAGAACAGGATGGACTGCTTGACCATCAGTTGAAACCACTTTTAATTTAAGTCCAGGGATCCGAATATCAAAGAACGTCGCAGTCGCAGCACCAATAAATCTTAAACGGATTTTTTCTCCTTTTTTGGCGATGCCGTGCCAATGGTTAGCGGGTGAATTGCCATTCATTAAATAAGTGTAAGTTGACGCTGTAATATCACTGAAATCTGTCGGGCTCATTCTAGCCTTGTTCCAAGGTTGACGTTTATTAAACGCTTCGGTTAAGCCCACTTTAGATACATCATCAAAAAAATCACCGGCAGTTTGTTGCTGGTAATTGTAATACCCCCCCATTTTTTTGAGATTGAGATAGACATCAACCGGATTTTCGTCAGTCCAATCGCTTAACAGAATAGGATAATCGCGATCCACAATTTCTTCGTCAAAAGCATTCTCAGGATCAATAATTAAAGCACCATAAACGCCTGTTTGTTCAGCTAAAGTGTGAGCGTGATACCAATAGGTGCCGTTCTGTTTAACTTTAAACTTGTATTCAAAAGATTCACCCGGTTGAATACCTGGGAAGCTAATACCAGGTACTCCGTCCATCTCTGGCTCTAATATTATTCCGTGCCAATGGATCGTTGTCATTTCATGTAAATAGTTGGTGACGCGTATTGTGACCTCGTCACCTTCTTTTATTCGCAACACTGGTCCTGGGAGCAAACCATTCACTAAAGTTGCATTGGCTGTGTTTCCCGTGATGTTAACTTCCTTTTCACCTATGTCTAGATTAAAGCGATTTCCCGTTAATTGTTTATTGGACGGATTAGCCCAAGTCAAAGTACTCATCATTCCGGTTGAAGCTAAAGCAGTTAAAGCTGCTGTCCCCTTGACAAAACGACGCCTAGATAGGTTTTGAGATATTTTTAGTGTCATAGATAACTCTCCGAATATGTAATTTTTCTGAACGCTTAATAATTAATAAAATAGTTGTTAATCATGTATTTGTAATCAGCTCTAAATTTGGGTGCTGACGTTTTTAACATTAACTCCATAAGAGTAGACTAACTCACCCCCTAAGTAGGCGGTTATTAGCAAGGCTGCACTAGTTGCTATACAAATAGCCAAATAAGACCAATTAGTAGCGACATTAAATGTTTTATTATTCCACCGATAAACTCCTTGCCATACCGCGAGTAAGAACATCATGAGCAGTGTAATTTGAGCCAACTCCTGATGAGACTCTAATCTATTGCTGTTAAAGCCGAGTTCTACAGCTTTATCCAAGGCGACATCTCCAAATATAGCGGCAATGGCACCGAAAAACAGAGCTAAAAAAAGCGCAATATAACTTAATGTTGGTAAAAATTCCTTAGAGGCTAAGTCTTTTTTCCTTACTAACAAATAGCAATTTATACTAAGCGTTACTAAAAGCAAGACGATTTTCATCTATTTTGGAATAAACTCTGTAGCCATTTTCCTTATTTCTCAATGGTAACACCAGCCCTTTACGCGTGTAAAAACGAACCGATTCAGGAGTTATTGATAACTTTTTGGCTAATTGTCCTACAGTCATAATTAATCGCCTTTATTTAGATGAAATCGAACTACCTTCGTTATCTAGAACCAATAAACATTTGGTGAATGTAGAGTGTACACCTATGTGCATGACATAGGTCAAGATAATAACAAGGATCTATAAAAAGTGAAATACGATGAAATATTTTAGTACTCGTTAAGCTTTTAGGTAGGCATAAGCTTAATTGTGTTCGTAGTTTTTTTGGTTAAGTCAGTTTGTTTATGTCCAAGGTTAATTTCGAGGGGATGTGCGCTAAACCCCTAGTAGTAACATCAAAATACTTACATTATTCATAGTAAATTCCTTGTTTTATAAAACAACCCTCTACTTCATAAGTTTACTCACTTACCCCGACTCAAAAACAAGTGTGCCGCTGGTATAACGATATAAGAAATAATCGGCACGATAATTCCTACTGAGACCACAACATTAAGCCATTTGATGGCAGGCATAAACTGCCCAACAACATCAGGAATAAAATAAACCAGGGGTAGCAACGCTAAAAATGTTAATAGTGCTATGACATGCTTGTTAATCGTTTGAGGATTCTGCGATTTAATTTCGTCTACATAGCGATTCGAAGAGTAACTTAGGGAGCTGCATTGTGGATCTATGTTTTTTGATAGTTCAGACATAATAATTTCCTTACTTTAAAGATGGAATTTGAATTTATTGATTTTTGCTAACGAGTAAAAGATGTACATCGTTAATAGACCTAACTTTTGCATCGGTACTAAGGACTAAATCACCATTTACAATGCTAGTAATTGCGGTATTTTCTCCATTTTCTGTTTCATTAATTTCTGCTTCTCCTGTAATGATATACATCAGCGTTTCATTGTATAAATCCAGATTACTGCCTGCTTTTAAATGAACGATATCCATGTTCGTGTGGCTATCAAACGTATCATCTTGAGATTTGTTACCGCCATAAATACGAGTCACGCCATCCAGTTTTGGGGTGTATGCTTTATAAGCTGCAGCTTGGCCCTTTTCTTCTGGTAATGCCCACACTTGCAACATTCTATTTTTACCATTATCTGGATTGATTTCATTGTGAGAGAAACCCTCTCCACCAGCACGTTGTACTTGAACATCTCCAGCAACCAAATCTTTGCCGTGTTCCATTGAACCTTCGTGGCTCACTCGGCCATCAATGATGATAGAAATGACATCGATTTCGCTATGAGGATGCATACCTGATGAGCCAAATGGCTTGTATTGAGCGTCAGCCAGGTAAACCATGTTGCCTAATCCTTCATAGGTTTCTGGTTTTTTATGCTTACCAAAAATTCGGCTGTCAGTTACAAGGCGATGCTCAACGATGCCTGCAAATCCGCCTAATGCTAATGAGTCTCTTGATAATATTTTCATGATTAACTCCGTGTTTGTTTAAAAGGTTTTCTGTTTTGATGGAATCATTCTAGCGACTAAAGATTGTGTGATATATATCGATATATTAAAATCATTATTCCAATTACAACAACAATTAAGATAAGGGATAGAATGATCGAGAATAAGTATGGAATGGTTGGTGCCAGAGATTTGAATGACATGATGCTGTTTGTCGCAGTGATTGATGCAGGAAGCTTTACTCTAGCTGCAGACCGTTTAAACATCCCGAAAGCAAACTTGAGCCGTAAGATTTCTCGATTAGAAGATCGATTAGGAGTAACGCTGCTGGAACGCACTACTCGCTCACAACACATCACCGAAGCTGGGAAAAACTATTTAGAACATTGTCGGCGCATTCAGCTTGAAGTGGATTTAGCGGAGGCGTCCATTGCTCAAACCTTAAATATGGTAGAAGGACACCTCAGAATAGGTATGTCTGTTGGAATGGGGCAAGAACTGCTAAAGCCTGTGCTAGGAAGGTTCATGCACCAATATCCGAAGATCAACCTTCAGCTAAACCTACTCAACCGGCGAGTGGACCTTATTGAAGAGGCGTTTGATTTAGTCTTTCGAATTGGTTCGCTTGAAGACTCTCGTTTTATTGCCAAACGTTTAGGCCGAGTAAGTCGAAAAATATATGTAAGCCCAGACTATTTAGAACGCAGCGGAACAGTAACGTCTATTGAGCAATTGAAGCAGTACGATTTTTTACTGATGAGTAACGTTCACAATGATGGTCGTATATCCTTAAATTTCGACAAGCAGCTTCAAGAATTTCGAGTCATTCCTAAAGTGCTAGTGAACGATTTCCTTATACTTAAACAAATGGCAATAGACGGTTTAGGAGTAGCAATTATACCCGATTACATGTGTCATCAAGAAGTAGAGGATGGCACGTTAATCCTTCTGTTTGAAGATTGGGGAATGCCAGATATTGACGTGTACGCTCTATATCCCAAGCACCGGTTAAATATCCCCAAAGTAAAAGCTTTTTTGGAGTTCATCGAAGAGGTGTTTAAGGAAAGATTATGATAACTAATGATGCTCTAGTCGCCTGATATCAACTTTATAACTGCGCTTTAATCATTCTAACTCCAAGGATAACTCTTACTAGAATCCCTTAACCAATCTATGAATAAACGGGTCCTTGTAGAAAGATAAGAGTTTTGCGGATACATCGCATAGATGTTTGTTTCTGGATAGGTCTTGTATTCGGGGAATAGCTTTACTAGTTCACCTGATCGTAGATAAGAGTCTGCGCTAAATATAGGGAGTATTGCGACGCCAAGACCCTGTAAGCAAGCTTCTAATGTCATCTCTGCAGTGTTTGCGCAAAAATTGCGGTTTAGAGTGTGAGAAAGAATCTCACCATTGTCGTTTTGGAAACGCCACACTTCTTTTTGAGAATTTTGAGTGTAAGCAATTCCAGGATAACCATGGAGCTGTTCGACAGACTCAGGTAGTCCATATTCTTCTATCAGCTTTTTCCCAGCACATAACATTATGGGGCAAGGTGCCAATTTGCGTGCAATTAGAGTTGAGTCTTCTAGCGCTCCTATTCTAACGACTACATCAAAACCCTCAGCAGCAACATCGACTAAACGATCGTTAAAATCGACCTCAAGCTCCACCTCGGGGTATTCTTCAGCAAAGGCAGCAATCGGGCGAGTAAGAAATTGTGTTCCGAATGACATCGGAGCATTCACTTTAAGCTTGCCAGTTGGACAAGCTTTCAGCTCTTGGATCTGTTGTTCGGCTTCATACAAGTCATCTAATGCTTTTCGAGCCTTCTCGAAATAGACGGCACCTTCCTCAGTGAGACCCACATGCCTTGTCGTTCGATTTAATAACTTGATTCCCAGTTGATCTTCAAGAGATTGCACCTGTTTACTAATAGCTGGCCCAGTCAGCCCTAAGGCTCGCGCAGCTTCTGCAAAGCTTTCGTTTTTGGCTACTTCAAGAAATATGCCGACACGAGAGATATGATCCATATTGAATACCAAACGGAACTAATGAACTAACAATATTGCATATTATCATTTCAAATGGAACTGATAATATGTGGTTTCTATTAACTAACACGAGGAATTAACCATGAACAATTCAACTTCATCCACAAACTATGGCGCTTTTTTAACACGCATTACTCTTGGCAGTATTTTATTAGCTCACGGAGCCCTTAAAGTATTTGTTTTCACTATCCCAGGTACCGTAGGGTTTTTTGAGAGTCTAGGCCTACCAGCTATTGTCGCTTACTTAACCATTATTGGTGAAGTCGCTGGTGGAACCGCCCTTATCTTGGGAATTTACCCTCGTCTTGTGGCCTTACTCAGCTTGCCAATTCTAGTCGGTGCTGCCTGGGTTCACTTGGGTAATGGCTGGTTGTTCAGTAACGAAGGTGGTGGTTGGGAATTCCCAGTACTACTAACCGTATTGGCTGTGGTTGTAGCAATCCAAGGTGCTGGCAGTTTTGCAATCAGACGTTTACCCATCGTAGACAGACTGATTCCTACTTCACTAAATGCATAACTCGACTATTTTGCTCAGGAGATAAACAATGATTACTCAATACCCATATGAAAACCTCGGACGTGCCAATCACGGATGGCTAGATGCAAGACACCATTTTAGTTTTGCAAACTACCATGATCCGAAACGACAGCAGTTTGGTGCGCTACGCGTAATTAATGACGATGTAATAAAAGCAGGTACAGGTTTTGCTACTCATCCACATAAGAACATGGAGATTATTACCTACGTTAGACAAGGCGCAATTACCCATCGAGACAGTAACGGCAATGTTAGCCGTACCGTAGCTGGTGACGTACAAGTTATGAGCGCTGGCACGGGTGTTACTCACTCAGAATTCAATTTAGAAGATGAAGACACAAACATCTTCCAAATATGGATTGAGCCCAATCAGCTGGAAGTTAAACCCGACTGGGACAATCATGAATTTCCCAAAACTCCGACTGGAGATGAGCTCATGCTATTAGTATCCGGTGATGGCAATGCCCCACTGTCGATCCATCAAGATGTGTTTATTTATGCAGGACATCTTGTCGAAGGCACTGAGCTAACTCATCTGATAAAACACCAAGCTTATGTTCTCGTATCAGATGGATCTCTCGATATAGAAGGACATTTGCTGAACAAGGGAGATGGCCTTGAAGTCACAGAACGGCCATCTATAAACATCAAGGCAATGACTAATACCAAGCTATTGGTGATTGACGTACCGCAAAGTACGACGCAGTCATTGGGCAATGACCCTAGGAGAATTTAAATGAATAATATATTACACATTGATGCAAGTGGTCGAAAAATACCATCAGTAACTCGACGTTTGAGTAACGAAATAGTACAGGAAATTAGTAATGATAATAGCAGCGTGGTATACCGCGATGTTAGTCAAGGGTTGCCATTCTTGGATGAACAGATGATCGGTGCGTATTACACGCCTGCTGATAAACGTAACAAAGAACAACATCAAACTATTGCGGTTTCGGATACGATAGTTGAAGAATTAAAGGCTGCCGATACCATAATCATTGGCTTACCAGTTTATAACTTTTCTATGCCAGCAGGGTTCAAAGCATGGTCTGATCTCGCAGCGCGCGTGGGTGAAACTTTTAAGTACACCGAGAATGGCCCAGTGGGTTTGTTGAAGGCTAAAAAGGCATATGTTGTGGTCGCCTCTGGCGGCACTAAAATCGGTAGCGAAATCGATTTTTTGACCCCCTGGTTACTTTATTTTTTGGGTTTCATCGGCATTCATTATGTCAATATTATCCAAGCTGAGGCATTAAACCAGAACAGTGATAAAGCGATAGAAGAAGCTCGTGCTACCATCGCCTCAATACGAGCTTAGTTGTTTTGAGGAGGATAAAAAGGTAATTCAGCACATTCTTTCTGAAAATAGAAACCAAAATAAATAACATCCTAACAGTTAGCTCAACATGTACTGATTGGCGTCAAAATATGTCAAGAATGGGAATTTGTGATATCAATGTACGTCACGCTATGATGTTGCGAGTCGCTGATTTGTTGGCATCCAAACTAGGACAGAATTTAATTTATTTGAATTAGCAACGATGCCCTAGCTTAATCAGGCGTTAGATTTGAATACCAGATTATTCGGTAGTAAAGCAGATCCTTATACTTTTCAGTTGAACGGCTATTCCTTATTTATGTTGATAATTGGCAAATTCAGAAACTAAAAAATCGAATACCATTCGAACCCGCCTGCTCGTCCTTAATTCTTTATGTGTCACCAACCAAAGTTCGGCTGTTATTGGAGCGAGACCAGGAATAACCAGTCGTTCAACAAGGGGTTCCTGATCACCGATTTCTTGAAGCATTCCGCTAATTGCAACACCATGTTTAACCAATTCCCACTGGACAATATGGTTTTTTGTTACAACGGGAAAGTTTCGTGTACTTAAATTAAAACCCTGAGCATTAAGCAAGGAAAGCAGACGACCTGATTTCTGGACATCAATAAAATTAGCATTATTTAGTTCGGCGATAGACTTAGGGTTACCTAGACGCTCAAGATATGTAGTTGCAGCGTAGAGGTGACCTTTTGCATCATAAAGTTTTTTTACGATCAGTTCTGGCTGTGATGGCCGAAAGCTGCGTATTGCAATATCCGCCTCTCTACGATTTAAATTAGTTTCATCGTTCGTCGAAATAATTTCGATTTCAATACCGGGTTCTGATTGCCGTAATTTTTGAATCATTGGTGGCAAGACAAATGTAGTAAGAAGTTCAGTAGAAGTGATGCAAATACTTCCTTCAATAATGTCCGACTTCCCTGTTGCTGATAATGAAAACCGATTCGCGGCATCACCCATCGCACGAACATGATCAACCAACTTCACCCCGTTTGGAGTGAGTTCCAACCCTCTTCCTCTGCGACTGAATAGATCGACTCCGAGCTCTTCTTCTAATGCAGCAACTTGGCGCCCTAAAGTAGGTTGCGTCATATCAAGTGCACGGGCCGCAGCCGCTAGCGAACCTTCCTCGGCAGTTACCAAAAATGCTCTTGCACGATTCCAGTCAAACTTTATTGATCGCCAATCCATACAAATATGTATACCTGATGTTAGTTTTACGACCTATTATGCTTATTTATGTATTGGTAGTATAGCGGATAGCAGGTTACAACCAACTAACTAATTGAGATATGGGTAGAAAATTATGAAGAAAATACTTCTCTTGGCATTAACACTTTTTATAACGGCCTGTGCCAGCACGATTCAAAGCGCCTCCGTCTCCGAAGCTTACAAAAAATATGAGCTTCAAGAATTTCAGCGTACGTTAGAACTGATCACTCAGGCAGAAAATGCAAAAGAAACGAACCCTGAAATGAAAGCCGAGCTGACATATTTAAAAGCACTGACCCATGAAAGTTTAGGACACCAAAAAATAGCCAATACACTTTACGAATATCTAGTAGAGGAGCACAAGGGTTCCCAATACGGATACCTTGCGAGTAAAAAATTGAATATGAAATTATAAATTTCAACAATAGAGTGTTGCTGATGAAAGAATTAGTCGTCTGGTTAATACATACTCCTGCCGGAGCTATTGGGCTAGTTGCAGCTACAGTTGCTTTATCAACAAAAAAAGGAGCCGTTCTTCATAGAAAAGCAGGCACTTTTTTTACTATTTCTATGCTTATCATGCTGATTTCAGGTTTCGTTGCGGCATTCTTAAAAGAATCAACAGAAGATATGTTATTGAGTGCTGTTGTTATGTATACCGTGTTCACAGCATGGCTAACAGTTCACCATAAACAAAATGAAACTGGCTTTCTAGAGCATGTTGCTTTGGTATGGATAATAGCTGTCGCTATAGCGGCATTTTATATGAATTTTAGCGGGCGTGAATTAGGTACCCCAAATCTTTATCTTTTTTGGGCAAGTTTTGCAGTTGTATGTGCAATGGGTGATGTTCGTAATTTATATCTGGCAGGTTTAACAAGTATTCAACGTGTTATCAGGCATGTATGGCGTATAGGTTTTTCTTTAATTTGGGCTGCATTAGCGCTTACAGATAAGATTGTAAAAATGGGTGGTTCAAACGTTAAAGAGATGCCAGAGGAACAAATACTATACATTGTCGCTGTCCCAACATTTTTTATATTGATAGTAATTTTGTATTGGATTATAAATATCTTGTTCTTTTCCCGTAATAAATTTGCTGATGACTGCGACTAAGTAAGGGTGTCCCTCAATATGGGGAATGGGGGGGGGAATGCTCCCTAGAGTGTCCCAATCAATTAATATTTGTATTATAAAATATAAGATTTTTGTTTAAATATCTAAAAGATAACGCTTGCGTAAGTGGTTAATTTGTATCGAGAAACAGCGGAAAATTAATCCGCTTAACGCACTTGTTAAATGAGCCTTGGCACGGACTTACCTTTATTGAATCGACTGTATAACGTTTACTGATGGAACTAAAACCTGAAATCGAATGACTCTTCATACTTGCCCTGGTGTTATACATGCAATAGTACGGAATTCCCTTGTCATATGGGCTTGGTCACTAAATCCGAATTGTTGAGCAGTATCCGCCAGATTTACGTTCTTGTGCAGTCGTAAAAAGCAAATTGCTTTATTAACCCTTAAAATGCGCTGATAATGTTTTGGAGCCATCCCTAGCCAGAACTTAAAAAGGCGCTCGATTTGTCGCTGGCTCAATTCAATACTTTCACTTAGTTGCCAAGGTGCTTCGTCTTGCTCGATACATTTCAGTGCTTTTTCCAGAGGGTCTGGAATCACATTGATAAAGTCCAGATTATTATTTGCCCAAAGGTCCAGAGCTTCAACCTGACTCTCCATATCTTTTTGCATCCGGAGTTCATCGTAAATACGGTAGAGGTTATACGGCTGACCTTCATCAGGAAATAATAACGTTGGCTTATCGTAGTGCTGCCCTAAGACAGCATATCCAATTGCCGGACGGAAGCGTATGCCTGCGAGTTGCGCTCCAGGAGACAGAAAAATGTTCTCCGCCTGCTTCTTTACTGGAAGCATGATTACACCTTCCGGTAGAATTTCATTGCCAATAATTACATCACCTGCGAGATTAAAAATAATGCCACTGCCTGCATCGGAATACAGTGACCTCACAATCGAATTCGGTTGAGATACAGATGCCGACCATATCCCCTGAATAAGCGCAGACAGCCGTCCCGATGGATGAGACAGCTGAAAATTTAACGCCGTTTTAATTGATTTATTGCGGTTTATAACTTCCTACCTCCAGCTTAAATGTTTTAGCAACCCGGTTCCAACTATTGATGGCATTAATCGCAATAGTCAAGTCCACTATGGCTTGCTCACCTAATGTCTCTAACACTTTCTGATAGCTATGATTATCCACCTCTTTACCAGAGGTCAAAAGTTCAGCCCACTCCAATGCTACAAGCTCTGTTCCTGAGTACAGAGGCATATCACGCCACGCGCTTAAGCCAATAATACGTTCTAGGCTTTCCCCCCGACTCAGTGCATCTTTACTATGCATATCGATACAGAACGCGCACTGATTGATCTGCGACACTCTCAGTTTAACCAATTCCCAGATTGGGATCGTCACAGTTTTTGATACGCCAAATTGCTCTAGCAAATAGCCTTCCTGATTCATCAGAATCTGCATTGCTTTGGGTGCGAGTTCGAAGTAGTTTGCACGTAAAGTCATACCTTGTCTCCTCAATAGTTGTGGAATCTAAAATAGCTGATGACACAAGACAGGTATTGAATATTTTCGACACGCATTTTGCTCAAACTTGTGAGCTGGTTGAGGACATTTAACGCCTAGCTCAGTGGCGCGTCCACTGGAGCTAATTGTTATACGTTTTTTCATAGAGTCATAATCATTAATACGCATATTTACTAACTCCCGAATTGATATGTCGCTGCTTCCTATTTCGGGACTAGGTGTAATAACTATATTTGGGTCGCCGCCTTTGCTCATTAGATAGTTAAAAAACTCGCTATCTGCGGAAATCACTGCTGAATAAAGACAATTCTGATTTTGGCGATTAACACTATTTATATCAATTCAAGATCGCAGCATACTTTGGATGATCTTTCTATTTCTCTTGTTCGTAGCACAAGACAGAACTAAAGAATTATGTCCTCTTTTATCTTCTACATTGGCCCCAGCATCAATAAGTAGCGCGACCATCTGATCTCTATCAAAACACACCGCTAACCCAAGTAAGCTCAAGCCTTGTCCTGTTGGTATTTCATTGACGTCAAAATCGGACTTAATAGCTAATTCCATAAGTTCAATATCATTGGCTTTTATGGCTTGTGACGCTTGCTCAAAATGATTGCATTTGTGAAAATGCAATTTCACTATGAAATGCTAGAACAAGTAGAATAAATGTGGCGTACTTCATGGTTTGTCTCGTATAACGCCTAGATAACAGGCAGCTGATGCGTAGCAGTAGCTGTCCTAAGTGAGCCATAGGCGAACGTTGTTGACCTACTTGTATGTATAAAAGTGCCACTTATCGGGAATTTCAGCAACCTTATAAAATTTTTGATACTAACGAATTAGCGGGAGTACTTCGACTAGTTTTTTTTACTGCTTCCATCATATGAGCTTTGAATTCTTATTACACTCAACGCGTTAATGGCAGGCCAAAATTTAGTGGGGTAGATTACGAGCGCAGCGAGATGGCCTGCTGATTTTCGTCCTTGTTTATTAACCTGTTATATCCGCAATATTAATTTTTGCTAATTAAATAAACTAAGACCAAATGCACGCTTAACATTATTTAACACTTGATTTGATTCTTCTTGCGACCTTTGGCTACCAATTCGAAGAATGTCTATTAATTGGGCTTTATCTGACATAAATACTTCCCTGCGCTCTCTAATTGGCTTTAATATATTTTGTAGGCACTCTTCTAGAATTTTTTTGGTTGTGCCATCACCTAAACCACCGTTTTGATATCTCACTTTCAATTCATCAATATAATCTGAGTCAGGATGGAATGCATCTAAATATGTAAAAACAACATTACCTCTAATTTGTCCGGGGGCTTCAATGTTTAAATGATTAGGGTCTGTATACATAGACTTTACTGCATTTGATATGTCTTTTTCACTAGAGTTCAAGAGAATACAATTACCCATAGATTTTGACATTTTATTTTTACCGTCAGAACTGGGTAAGCGTGGAACTTTACTTAACAAAGGTCGACACTCCGCTAGAATGTCATCTTGTGCAACATGATTTAATTTTCTCACTATCTCATTTGTTTGTTCAATCATTGGTAATTGGTCGTCACCAACTGGAATTAAAGTAGCTTTAAATGCGGTAATATCTGCAGCTTGACTAATCGGGTATGTGAGAAACCCCGTTGGAATTGAGCTACCAAATGATTTAGCTGAAATTTCGTTTTTAACAGTTGGGTTTCTCTGTAATCTAGCAACAGAAACTAAGTTTGAGTAATACATTGTCAACTCAGACAGCGCGGGGATAGCAGACTGTAAACAAATAGTTGTTTTTAGCGGATCAATGCCGACTGCCAAATAATCAGCGACCACATTCAAAATATTAGAAGATACTTTATGCGGATTGTGGCCGTTATCAGTTAACCCCTGTAAATCGGCAACTAAAATAGTTTGCTCATGGTCATGTTGTAGCTGTACTCGTTGTTGAAGCGAACCCACAAAATGTCCGAGATGCAGCTGACCTGTTGCTCTATCTCCAGTTAATATTTTTTCTCTTGTAATGCTTTTTGATTGATTATGCAAAATATGACTCCTAGTTGTACCATCGGAGACATAAATTATATTATTCATAAGCTGTCTTCCGACGGCGTTGAATAAATATGATTCAGTGCCGCTCTATAAAATAGAGCGCCACCATGAAACTGAGATTAAGTAATACGTATTGTTTGTTAGCATGACTGGAGATTACCACTCCTAAAAAAATAATACAAAGAAATTAAGCTTAGCGGGTATCGCCACAAATCACTGGAAGGCAAAAGCGTCATTTGTATTGTGTCGTCGCTATTGTTTTATTTTACACAAAACAAATGACGCTTTTGACTGTCCGTGTGATTTTGCATTGTTATACGTTTATCTTGTAATTAAGTTTAGCTTCATCACCTGTAATTCCACGAAACCCCCAACAATGAGCTGGTTGCTCTTTGATTGTAATTTCAATATCTACTGGCGATATCCCTAGTTGCTTTTCAATTTGTTCAAACAATGTTTTTATTAACTGGGGTTCTGGGGACATCCCCGCCTAATGTAACACTTATCGCTACAGCCCACGCCTTATAAGGCCTCTAGAGGCGCCTTAATTTTCAAAATCGCTGTAATATCCCATTCATAGTAATATTTCGGGCTTTGCGAGAAGCTCATGTCTAATTCAAAACGCCTCACCATACTCCACACAGCAGAAATTAACGATTTATATGGCGTTCCCAGCCTGTCACTAGAAGAAAAACGTGTCAGCTTTGCTCTGAATGACCTAGAGCAAGACGTTATTAGCTCTATCAGAGATCGAAAGCATAAATGCTATGCCATCGCTCTTCTGGGTTATTTTAAAATCAAGCCCATCCAACTGAACCCGACATACAAGGAATTACAAGGCGACCTAGCCTTTATTGCTGAAGAATATTTTCCCAAGTTTAACGTTCCGCGTTTCAGTGTAACTCGGATGCAAAAAGTACGTATTTACGACAAGATTCTTAATCTGCAAAACTTCGAAACATGGGATGCAAAGCAGCACCAGGAAGCGCTCATTAGCTATTTGCATCAGGTTGCTAAATCCTGGATTGAGCCACGCTTTTTATTTGATGCCTGCACCGAGTATCTGGCTCGAAATCATATAGCAATCCCTAAATATACCGTACTTCAGCGGATCATCAGTCAAGTCATCAAGCAGGAGCGTAAGCGTCTTTCTGAGACATTAAAAGCAGCGATATCCGCTGAGCTGGCTGCTAACCTGGCGGATTTAATCGATGGAGAAAGCACGCTAACAGTCAAAAAACTTAAACAAGCAGCGAAAAGTTTTAATGCACCGGAATTGGATAAAGAATTGAACGTCAATAAACTCATTCAGCCCTGGATGAATGAAGTAAATCAAGTGGTATCTGCTCTGTCACTATCACAACAAAACCAGCTTCATTATGCGGCGATGGTTGATTACTACTCCATTACCAAACTAAAACGCTTCGATCGATCTACCCAGCAACTCTATTTACTGTGTTACCTTCAAGAACGAGCACAAATCAATATTGAGCGTTTGGCCGATGGCTTTATCTACCATGTTCGCAAGCTACGTGAAAAAGCCAAAGCCTATGCCAAGGAAATGGCCTATAAAGATTGGGAAGGTGCGGCAGCGAATGTCAGCAAAGCCGCTGAATTATTATCCCTTTTTATTGACAATACCATTGATGACCAAGTGCCATTTCGACAAATAAAGCAACGGGCACAAGGATTACTTGGAGCGCGGGAAATAGAATCACTGTGCTTGTATCTGAAAAAACAAAAACGCACGAAAAATGATTACATTTGGGAGTATTATGATCAACATGAGAATCTAATTCAGCAGTTGATACGCCCCCTCTTTTTATGCCTGACATTTGAAGGATCAGACAGCACGCAGGCTTTAGCTGCTCAGCTTGGGGCAATGCAGAGCGAGTTGTTAGAGTCTGGTGAATTAGTGTCGTCAGATCGACGATTAATTCCGGCTAAACATCAGCTGTATGTGATTGATGCGGATAACAACATAGTCTTTAAGCGTTACGAGATGATACTGTATTTAGCCGCTCAAACTAAACTGGACGGTCAGCTCTTTATACCAACGGCCATTAAATATCGGGCATTACACGATGACCTTGTTGGTGATATTCCTTGGGAAGAGAAAAACAAATTACTCAAAAACTCCTTGTTAGACAGTATGAATACTGAGCCTTCCCAGCTTGTCAAAGCAATGGAACAGTCGATGAGTGATAAATTACAGCGAGTCTGTCAACGCATTGATGATGGCGACAACCGTAATGTCATATTACGCAATCGTTCAGGCAAAACCCAATGGCGGTTACCCTCTGTAAAAGCAAAATCGGCATTAAACAATCCATTTTTTGATCGTATGAAGCCGATCAATGTTGCTGATGTGTTGCGCTTTGTTCATCAGGAAACAGGGTTTCTAAAACACTTTGAGCATGTTCGACAAGTGCAGTCGGGGCAAAATAATCATTTGAATGATTTACTGGCGGCTATCATTGGTAATGGAACCTATTACGGTTTACATGGCATGGCTAGTATTTCGGATCGCTCATACGATCAATTGCGTGGTATCCAAGCTAATTATTTACGACCTGAAACATTGAACTTTGCCAATGATGCGATTAACGATGCGACAGCGCAATTAGCAATCTTCAAACATTACAATATCCAGGAAGGGCTTATCCATGCCAGTGCCGATGGCCAAAAATTCGAATCACGATTAGAGACGTTTAAAACCCGCTATTCATCAAAATATTTTGGCACGAATAAGGGATTAACATCCATGAACCTGATCGCCAATCATGTGGCATTAAATGCGCGGATTATAGGTGCCAATGAACATGAATCACACTTTATTTTGGACTTGCTTCACAGCAATACATCGGAAATTAAGCCCGATATATTGTCAACGGATACGCATGGGGTTAACCATGTAAACTTCGCCTTGCTGGACTTGTTTGGTTATACCTTTGCGCCACGCTATGCCCAGTTCAGCACGGTAATATCAGACCTCTTTAATGTCAATGAGGGTGAAGATAACAAGGCGACCCTCTCATTGAAAAAGCCAATCAATACAGCACTGATCATCGATCAATGGGATACGATTCAACGTATTGTGATTTCGCTACAGCAGAAGACCATTACACAGGCAACACTCGTTAGAAAGCTGTCTGGCTACAGTCAGAATCACCCCTTACTGAAGGCTTTAACTGAGTATAATCGTATGCTCAAGGCTATGTATTTATTGGACTATATTGATGATGCCAGCCTTCGAGGCTATGTACAGCGAGCCTTGAATCGCGGGGAAGCTTATCATCAATTACGTCGCGCCATTGCTCATGTGAATGGTAATCGTTTCCGCGGGAAATCAGACGAAGAAATTGTCTTGTGGAATGAATGTGCCAGGCTGTTAACCAACGCGATTATCTATTTTAATTCACTCATATTGACGCGATTACTTAAGCATTTTGAGGTAAAAGGAGACGATATGAAGCTCAAAATTATCCAGCAGGTATCGCCAGTGGCCTGGCATAATATCAACCTGAACGGGACGTACAGCTTCAGCTTTGAACAAAACCTGCTCGATTTGGATGAAATTATGCAATCAATCGTGCAAAATGAAAATTAAGGCACCTCTAGAGGTCTTATGAGGCGTGGGCTGTAGCGATAAGTGTTACATTAGGCGGGAATGTCCCCAGAACCCCACTATCGTCAATCAGTGAAAGAGCAACGCGAACAAGACCAACGGAGACACGAACAACAAGTGCAGCAGCTACAAGCTGAGATTCGTACACTTAACCAAACGATATCAGTCAAACAAACTGATATTACTCAGTTAAATAAGGACAATGGACGATTGGTAGCGGAGCTTGGGAGTGCACAAAAAACAGCAGTAACACTTGAGTCCGCACACAGCAAACTCCAAGGGCAATTTGATTCACTAGCATTAACGGAAAGCTCGTTAGAAGAGCAGGTAACCAAAATGAAGGCCCAATGTATTGAGCTGGAAAGCCTGAAGGAAAATATCGAAAAACTAAGGTCATGGAAGGAGGTCGAGCAAGTCAACCGTGCAAAACTCGAAGCGGAAGTAGCCTTCAAAACAGATATGATTGACCGGCTAATGAGTGAGAAAAATAGAAATACTGGTGAACCAACTGACAAGGAAAATGGTTATCAATCTGCAAAAGATAAATGAAGAATATTATTAACTAAATCAATTAGTTACAGGCGAAGTGGCTAAATCCAACACTTTTGCCGGCCGGACCTCTGAAACGTTGGTTTAAAATTTTACGGCGGCGTAGCCAACGCTATACGATCACTTGGGAGCGGTTTGGTCCGTGGGTTAGGCGGCTGCTCCCCAAGGTACGTATTGTTCACCCTTATCCAGAAATGCGTTTTCGCGTCAAATACTCGAAGTAGGAGCCGTATGCGTTAGTAGCGCACGTACGGATCTGTACGGGGGACATCGGGCGACCGATGTTCCTACCGTGACCAAGATAACCTGGGTGATGCGTTTCTATTTCACCGCAGGCCTCATCATCGTGCTTCTTTTTCTCTAGCGCAGCAATTTGAGCATCGCTGAGAATAATGCCATCGGTCGCCACGCTGTGCTCTAGGGCCTTTAGGCGCTTCTTAAAGTTCTCTAGATTCTTCCGTAGCCAGATAGACCGGACACCGCTACCAGACACGAAAACACCCATCTTGCGCAGCTCGTTACTCGTTCTGTGCTGACCATGGGAAGGCTGTTCAATGGCGTAAGCAATAACCGCTTGCTCAGTGATGTCATCGACCCGGTTTTTAGTATTTGGGGCTCGACGGCTTTTGCTTATTAGGTTGTCGATACCACCTTCTTCGACTAATTCCTGATACCTGTAGAACGTATCCCTCGACACGCCCATGACTTTGCAGGCCTTCGATACGTTGCCGAGCTCCTCTGCTAAATTCAGTAGCCCTGCCTTGTGTTTAATAATTGGATTGTTAGTATGAAGCATGAGTGTTACCTTTTTGTTTTGATTTAAGATTCGACACCTTTATCAAAACGGGTAACTCTCTCTTTTTCAAGAAGATGTGTCAGATCAGATCTGGACTTCTACAATTGAAATGTGGATTAATTAACAAGGATGACTTTCTTTAGAAAAACTCACTTACGATACTTAATTAATTTTTACCTCTGCCTCCTTATTTGCAAAGTTCAGATCTGAGCTTTGCAAACTAAACTCCTTTTTCTGATCCTGTAACACCTCTATCTGCCCAAAAATATCTGACAGTTTAAGGTCGATAAATTTTAAATGTTAACTAAAAACACCACGATGGATTCTACCTATCAAATCTTCTACGTCTCTAGCACCACATTCGGTCGCCGCATGGGCAAGTGGAGATTCACCACCAAATACTTCTTTCGGCTCTCTGAGCCAGCTCAGAGCAGCGGACTCATTGCCACACATCATATCAATAGCCGCGTCACGCAACTTTGCAAGGCGCGCATTAGAATCAAAACTTTCACTTCTTTGCATGCTATACCCTAAAAATCAACATGTTATAAAACAAAAACACTGCTCAATTATCAGACGCTCAACATATTTTACGCTGTTGGAGATAATCCGCGTATCGACTTATACTTGGTCCATGAAAAAAACTGACTTCGACAACCGAATTCTGTGTGGTTCAAGCCGTTGGCTCCATGGCCATTGACCGATTTCCCGCATCCGCAGAAATCCGTTCTAATATGACAAAAATAATTAATGGCGAGGTCAATGCTGACGACCTTCGCCAAGAATTAGTAAAACGCTACAGCAAGCCCATTGAATAAAATTACTATCAACTTTAGTACCAGCTCGCGGCCCCATGCTATAAAACAGCATTAGAAGTAGAAATAGCCCTAGACACCAAATCGACGCAAAAACCTCGCTATCTCGTCAGCTTTCCAGTAAAAAACAAGCGGGATAGATAATGCCGCTACGACTAATCCAATTGATAAAAACGCATTCAACATTACGACCTCCCCAACTACTCCACATCGGTACTTCTAATAACGTACTATACCTAAATACACTGGCTATCACGCTTAATTCAAAAGTTTACGCAGCCCTTAACTTCTAGCCTACGAATTATATTACGTTCCTCTAATAATGCCGCAATGGATACCAGTACTAAGCAGGCATAATTGTGCTGAATTTTTAGTTTTTTAATTTGACTCCAACACTGACTCTAGATCACATCTACACTATCAGGATATCCGGCACAGCCACCTCGGTAGCGTTAGTCCGAAGGCATTTTCAGCAGCCCTAAATTGGCACACTCAGTGTCTATATTAGCCGAGGGAAGTCCAGACAGACCTCACTCGGTACTTTTCACTTTCAAATCAAACCGACTTTACGAGAATATCGCTAATACAACTTTATCAGTAAATTGAAAAATACCTAGAATTTGGAGCAGCCATTTCATTACGGCCGCCCCAACGTTATTAATCAATCACAAGTTGAACATTTGTTATCTGTTCAGAGATATTCAATGTTGCCCCTTCAATACTCGTATACACCGTATAACCATCACCACTGGGACCAGAATTTGTCCAGTTGTCGCTAATGAATACGGCATCATTGGCGTCACCCTCAATGTTTAGCGTGTCGCGCGCATCGGTCATATCTAAAACATCTTGAATACTTAAACCGTCTGCTGCATCACCAATGCTATTACTGCCATCAATACCAATATCAACAACTTCAATATTGCTAAGATTAGACGCCAGATCATTCGTAGAGACATCTTCGCTAAAGCGCAATTGAATCGTATCGTCACCATCGCCAGCGTCAATAGCGAGTCCACTGAACAACAACGTATCGTTCCCTGCAGAAGGCGTTACCGGCTCTACGGTCGCGGTAAAACTGTCTGTAGCAGCCGCACTGACATCAGCACCGTCAACCGTTTGAGCACTTACATTGACCGTATAGCTACCCGCTTCCTGAACAAATCCAAGATCACCCAACTGTGCTTGCGTTAAATCATTCAAGGTGTAGGTGTCATTTAAATCATCGTAACTTACTTGGGCAGTTAAGAGATTGCCCTCCGCATAGAACGCTGCGTATTCACCTAATCCAGAGAACTGTAGAGTCACCAACTCGTCTATATCTATTAAAGATGGATTAACATCAATGGTAATGACATCACCCTCTACGCCAGTTGAATTTTCAGGGCTAATACTCAAGCCATCTGCGACGGGGTCAACAGTAAGATCAAAACCAACACTTGAAGATTCAACGTCAAGGAGCGCCATCTCTACTGTCAACGCTGTTAGTGTTAAAGCAATTGTAGCACCGCTAACATTCAGCGGCGGTCGCACACCGATAAAGGCCGGTAATTGGCCCGCACTGACAGGAATAGACCAGCCATCCGTCCCCGCGTTATCGGCCAAAACCGCGGCACCTTCTGTCGCCCCAGTATAAACGAGATAGCCTGCGGGTAAGCCCGTTAAGAGCACCGAGCTAATGGTTTCAGAACCGTCCGTATCAATGAGACCAGTACCAGACACATCCAGCTCAATTAAGGTGTCTTCATCGCCATTAACATCATTTGCAACCAGGTTAAATCCATCATTCACTGGGTATATCGCAGTGATACCTTCACCATAATCAGCCGCTGCCGGAGTTGTACTGCTCGCAATATTCGATGCACCCGTCTCTTGGGTTGGCGCCCAAGCCTCCAACTCAACCGTGCCGGTTTGGTGTTCTGGCGGTTGATATGTCAACGCGACACTAGTCCCATCACCATTACCGGCATCTGTCCCGATATTTGCTACATAGTAGTAGCCATCTAACACGCCTTCGACACCATTAATTTCCTGCAGTGCTAGTGGAGCGCCTTCATAGGACAACGTACCGCCACTCATACCGCTTTCAGTCAGCTGCAGATATAGCTTGCCATCAACAACATTACTAAACGCGCCATCGGCAGCATTATCAATATCTACGGTGAAAACCACTGCTGAATCTTCTGCTGAATTTTCGGTATTGCTAATAGTAATGATGGAAGAATCGGTTACCGGCGTGACAGGTTGATTTACCGTCTCCGTACTTTCTTCACGCGCACCGCTCTGTGCGTACGTAGTTAAGGTTGTTTCAAACTCAAAGCCCGCTACCTTATTGTTATCATTCCAATTTTCCGGCAAGTTCACTTGTATGGTCGCGAGCAGTGCCTGCAAATCTGCGTCACTACCGGAGCCAGATACAGTCCAGGTGTCTACGCCATTCGCAGTCGTTAACGTCATACCCGACACATTTGTGCCTGCAGGAAACCCTGTAATAGTAATCGCAAAATCACTACTACCTGTTATCTCTCCATTTAGAGCATCATCCAAACTAAATGCGACGTCTTCCGTCGCATTGAAAACAGGGTCATCCTCCCAAGTGGCGATCACCGCAGGCTGGTCGTTTTGAGCATTAGTATCATCAAAATCAGAGGGTGTTGTGAGTGTAAAACTATCCGATGCCACAAGTTCACTAGCACTAGCATCTTGAGTTACCACATTAAAGGAGAGTGAATCATTCAAATCGCTCAAATTGGCTGCCGTACCGGTGAGGCCAAGCTTAATATCAAAGGTGGCTGCGCTACCGTTGAGACTTGTACCTGTTGCTCCCCCTGTTAATAGCCAACGTCCTGTATTGGGGTCACCTGGAATGTTGCCAATATAGACCGCATCGACAACCGTCACACCGGCCGGTACACCATCAACATATATTTCGCTTATTACCTCACTACCGTCGTAATCGCTGGTATTACCTGCATTGGCATCAAGGTCTTTACTCAATGTAACGTTAACCGTTAGCTCGGTATTCTCAGTTGCATGTACTGCAGTGGTATCAGTAATTGTTGCGGCACCAGCGGGGTCAGAGATTATGCTGTTAATCACTAATGTTGCTGCATCGGTAACCGCAGCAATATTCAGTGCGTGTGTGGTATCTGTGCGTTCAGATACTGCCACTAGTGTCCCATCGGAAGATAGGTCGGTAATTTCGTAGCCCACATCAAAAGCAAAGCTGCCATGTGCGTTCGCCGCGCCTTGCGCATAAATATTATCAATAGCGGCACCCGTAATTTTATACTCAGTACCATCTAGTACGATGCCCGCTTCGCCATCGGTCACTGCTTGCGCCAAGGTCTTACCAGCCATCCCGAAATACAATGTGTAATTAGCGGTATCGGCATCGACCGTATCAATCCATATTGACGACAGATACTCATCAGCATCAACAATGCGGTCATCGCCGTCACCTGGCACCACCAAACTAAAGTCCACTTTACCCAAGGTGTCTTCCTGTAGGGTATCGGTACTCGCCTTAATGGCTTCGTCTATGCTTTGCGTGACTGTAAATTCGAGATCAACAGCCGCACTAGATAGTGAGTTACCGTCATTTTCAGTCGTAATGGCAACAACAGTAGCGGTAACGGTTCCACTGAAGTTAGTTGGCAGCAACACTTTTGCCGTCGCGAGCTGATCTTCGGTAAGCAACCACGTTCTACCCGTGCCGGTACCACCAATAAAGGCACCACCAATGAGACTCAACTGTGGGTCCAATCCGCTGATACTTAGCGTTAATTTTTCCGACCCATCGCTATCGGTCAGTACGGCACCAGTAATCACTTGATTCAGCGAAACGCTACCAAACCCTTCGAAACCCGGATCAGCAGCATCTGCCGCAGCTTCGGTAAACACCGGCTCAGCCGTGGTTAATGTCGCTTGATCCGCCACCCCTTTAATAATGACGTCAATACTCTTAACCTCAGGGCCTGACGTACTGGTCACCGCACCCAATTCATCAACAGACACCGCAGACACACCAATACTAAAGTCAACATTACTGTTTTCAGCTGGGCGGATTGTCATTGGTGCAGTGCGATCAAACTCTTCGATTGTTACACCAAAGGTGCCATTACCAGAACCATCATCAACGAGTATTAATTCTGCACCGTCATAGATCAGTACGGTATCCGCTGGGATTCCCGACAAGGTAACTGTAAAGGTTTCTGACGAGTCGGTGTCTGAACTTGTTGGACGAATAGACAACGAAATATCCGTGTCTTCATCACCTCTGGCCCGTCCTGTTACCGACAACCTTACATCATCCGCTACTGGGTTAACCGTGCCCGTTAAGGTCGCAGCTCCGCCAGTCCACGTTGATTCAAGGCCCGTATCAGGGTCGGTATCAACGGTTTCTGCCGAAACAGTAATTGAGAAGTTGCCCGAGAAATGGTTTGGCGCTTTAAACTGCACCGTACTAATAAATTCTGCGGGTATTTTAATCGCTGTGCCGCTATAGGTTTGGGTCACAACCGTTGTGCCATTGTCGTACTGGAACTGTGCACCGTTAGCATTAACGGCAGCACCACTGCCATCGGTCAAGGTTGGTGTAAACAACGCAAAGGTTTCTTCACTGCCGTCGTTATCCTGGTTATTCCAGCCATCCAACGCATTCTCTTGGCTCATATCGAACCAAATATCTTCCGTAGCGACAACGGTATATCCATGGCTATTGTTCATGGTCAGGTCATTTACCGTATCGCCATCGCTATCAGTCATTAATTGCTCGGCGACCGCGGTGACTGTGACGTCGATATCCAACGAAGTTACTACGCTGTCTGTAGCAGCTACACCGTTAACCGTTGTGCCGTCAGTAGTGGTTACTTCAACGGTTATGGTGTCATCAGCACTGCTATGAGCAGGTGGTTTTACGGTGTAATCACGGAAACTGTCATCATCCACATCCGCTTGTAACACCGTATGATCTGCCGTGCCATTCCCAGTGAACACCACATTATCGTCGGCATCTAAAATCACCCATCCAGTCGCTAACGCTTTAACAACAATGGCGGTAATGCTTTCGCTACCGTCGATATCGGTGAGTGTAATGCTGTCTAAAAACTCAACCGGTGTATCTTCTAATGTTGCCACGTCCGTCTTAGTTACAGCATCCGCTACAGGTGTGACATGCAGATTTAGTGTGACGCTACTTACCTCTATTGCACCCGTCGTAGCGCCAGCGCCAATACCATCACTGTCTTGGTCCTGTGCATTTAGAGTGATACTGATGTTATTAATGTCACCACTAAAGTTTGGCGGTGGTGTGATATTAATATTTGGGAATCCGGTAACAGACGTGCTTAAATTCGGCGCATTAATAGTAACAACCTGAGCAAGCGCAGTTATCGTTGTGCCGTTAATCACAGTACCGACAGGTAAACCAGTAACGTCAATTGACCGCGCTTCGCTACCATCCAGGTCATCAAAGTTTGCCGTGAGTAAGTCCTTAAGATTAAACGACGTATCCTCTTCAATGGTGTGGTGCGCGGCATCAGCATCTGGGTCTGTCACGGCAACGCCATCCACTAACGTTAATGTAATCGGATCAGTTACCGCTTGTACCTGCACATTCACACTAGTGCTTCTATTAGCCGATGCAGCAACACCCACAAGAGGCACCCCTGTAACATCAACTTCATAGCTTCTGACACCACTCGTTACCGTGAAGTTACTATGACTATCGCTAGGCGGTAATAGCTTCAAGGCTTCAAACTGCGCTGTGGTCATAGTTAGTGTTGCCCCGCTAACATCACTATGGTGACTACCGTCACTCAGCTCTATCGTTATATTAGCGCCCGTAGACGTATATAGCACCGCGTCACCGTTCGTACCATCTAGTATCGCCAAGCCATCAGGTAGACCGCTTAATGTGATTAGTCCTAACAACTCAGGGTTATCTCCTGGGTCACCGGCATTCTGATCAGTACTATCGACCACTATCGGAGCATTTAAACCTAATGCGATAGCTTCGTCTTCATTCGTTGTTATTGTGGCACTATCACGTGTCAGAGTTGGACGGTCAGCTACCGGGTTAACGGTAACAGCCACGGTAGTCGTGCTAGGCACACCGCCGCTTTCAGTGGTGGTATAAGTAAACGAGTCTGTACCGCTATAGTGTGAGTTTGGCGTGTAGGTAATGGTGCCATCGGCATTGACCGTAACTACCCCGTATGCCGGCGCACCCAGACCTGCGGCCGGAACCGTGGTATTAGCGTCATCAGCATCTGCCGAGGTATTAAAGGTATGGGCGACATCCTCATTCGTCTCAATAGACTGATTTAATTCTGGTATATCGTCAGCTACCGTAACAGTAAAAGAGTCGGTAGCAGTATCGCCGTCACTGTCGGTTACCGTAAAACTAAATGGTAAATCGATGTCAGCGACCATTTTATGATCCAAGGTGCCACTTAACGTAAAGCTGTACGCAGCCGTGGCCGCTGTTGGATTAGTGATAGTGACCGTAAATATGGTAACGCCATTAGCGGTAGCCGTTAATACATGGTCGCCACTGCTTAATGCGTAACCAAGCGGTTCACCGCCAGAGGTTAGATTCAACAAGCCCAACGCAGTGGTGGTGGCGGCTGTGAACGTGGTATCAACACTATCCGCTGCCGTCGTTACATCTAGAGAACCAGTCTTTGTCAAGCTAAGCGGCGTCGGATCAGCACCTGTCGGCAAGTGCTCTTCGTCCACAGAGGCATTTTCTGGTGTATCAATCGTTGGAACGGTATCGGTCACCGTAATAGTTTGCGTAGCAGCGTCAGCGTTAATGTCGCCATCATTGTCAATCACACGATAACTGAAGTCGTCATTTAACGTTGTGTCATTGCCCGGCTGAACATGGTCCGCGGAAGCAATTGGTGTGTAACTCCAAGTACCGTCTTGCTGCACAGTCAGTTCGCCATACTGTGTGTCTACCGTTAGACCAGCTTCGGGCACAGCAACATTAGCCTCTGCGACTCCCGCACGATTGGTGTAACTGATGTCGTACACGTATCCGCCATCAGCACCTAGCGTATCGTTATTTAGTAAGTTGTCGCCCGTGTTGGCTGAACCAACCGCTACGCCACTTTCAACAACTGTTACATCCGTGTCATCTACCGGTGCTACAGGAATATCATCGGTCACATTGATCGTCAGTGAGCTGCTAACGGTAGAGTCGATATCCGATACGGCATAGCCCACTAGAATAGCGAGATTATTTTCACCTGTCGCCGACACATGGTCTAACGGCTGACCTAACGTCATGGTGATACTTTGCGAAGCGCCAGATACATCACCCGTATTTATTAGCTGCAACACAAACACAGTGTTGCCGCCAGCTGTTGCCGTTAACGTATGCCCGTCATTGGTAAGGGCAAAATTACCGGCCAGTAAATCTACACCGCCACTGCTAAGCCCTTGGCCAACAAGCTGGGTAATGGTTGCGGTATTAAACACAACATCACTAATTTCGTCTTGATCTTTAGTAATGTTAAGCACCGTTGTAACTTCGTTATCCACAACCGCACCGGCACTACCCGAGCCATTTATATTTTCTTCATCAATAGCCAGCGTAACCGTATTATCCAAGGTTGGACTGGTATCGGTAATAACAATCGGTTGATTAGCGGTATTAGAAATACTGCCATCATCATCTATCAAGCGGTAACCAAAGCTACCTGCGTTTGATGAACCCGTAGCGTCGTGCTCATAGCTATCGTCAGGAACAAAGTTCCAACTGCCATCCGTATTCACAGTTAACGCACCAGTCGGCGTAATAACCAGTTGAGTCAAGACTAATGGGAGGAATTCAAAGGTTTGAGAGTCACCCGCCGCATCGGTGTAAGTAAAGTCATGGATGGTAGGCGTGCCATCTGCTGAAGCTGTATCGTTTCCGATTAAGTTGCCGGAAAGTAAGGCGGCTCCCTCAGTTGTAGTAACGGAGGCATCATCCGCCGCAACTGGCGTAGTATCAGTCACATTCAATGGCTGAGCTGCCCAGTTACTAACATCGCCATCGCCATCAATTAGGTTGTAGCGGAACTGGTCACTCTGATCTGCTCCACCAACATGAGTCACCGCCGCGTCGCTGATGTAGCTCCACGTGCCATCAGGATTAACTGTTAGTTTGCCGTACTTGATATCCAATTCTCCCGTAGTTGCGCTATTAAGCGTTGCCACTGTCACAACATCGAGGTCATTAATGTATTCGATTTGATGGATTTCTGCGCCATCCGCTCCTTGAGTGTCGGCTGTACCACCGGTAATAAGATTTACACCACCACTGGCTGAGCCAACGGATTCCACTCCTTCAGGCACATCGACCGCGGCTTGGGCTACAGCAGTTGGTACGTCATCGGTTACCGTTACGCGGAATGCATCCGTATCACTATCACCATCACTGTCTGTTACACTAAATCCAAAATCTAGATCAATGGTTGCATCAGGGTGATCTAGTGTGCCTTGCAAGGTAAATTGGTAGCTGGCGGTATCAGCAGTTGGATTATTAATAACAACCGTAAATACTTTGTCTGCTTCAGTACGCCCTGCACCGCTATAAGCGATCAGCGTTTGATCATCAGAAAGTACATACTGAACAGCAACACCACCAGACTCCAAACTCTGACCTTCTAGAGCTGTCTTGGTCGCTTCGGTAAACGTCGTATTAATACTATCGGCCGCTTTAGTCACAGCCAATGATCCGCTAACGATTAAGTCACCCGGCACAGGATCAGAACCCGTTGCCAAGTTCGCTTCATCAACGCCTGAGTTTATAGCCGGAGTACCGATCGCTGGACCGGTATCTGTTACTTTAATTTCTTGCGTAGCTGGGCTTGCACTGACGTCACCATCTGCGTCGATGATGTTGTAGCTAAAGTTATCTTGCTCACTTAAACCATCTGTTAAATGATCCACCGATGTTATCGTGGTTGATGCTGCCGCGCTAGTGTAAGACCAAGTGCCATCACTGTTTACGGTGAGACTACCGTATTGAGTGGTTAACGCGCCGGTACTGCCACCATCAGCGATAGCCGCGGTTGTTGTTTCGACGCCACTCGCATTGTTGTAGGTAACCGTATGCACGCGTGCACCGTCAGCACCTTGGGTATCATTGGCGAGGAGATTTTCACCACCACTGCCGGTACCTACGGTAATACCGCCTTCAGCCAACGTGACTTCGGCTTCGCTCGCGCCGACGGTGGGGATGTCATCCCTTACGTTGATCGTTAATGAGCTGCTAACGGTAGAGTCAATATCCGATACGGCATAGCCCACGGTAATAGCTAGGTTATTTGTGCCGCTCGCATTGGCATGATCCAACGGCTGGCTTAGCGTCATTGTGATGCTTTGCGTATCACCAGTGGCATCACCAGTATGATTTAACTGCAGCACAAACACGGTGTTTCCACCGGCTGTTGCTGTAAGGGTATGCCCGTCGTTACTGATAGAATAGTTTGCTGCGACTAAACCTGTACCACCGGAACTAAGCCCTTGGCTAACAAGCTGGGTGATGGTTGCCGCGTTAAATACAACATCACTAATATTGTCTTGGCTTTTGGCAATATTGAGATCAATATCGCTGACTACGTTATCAACAACATCTCCATCACTACCTAAAATATTGATATCTTTTTCATCAATACTTATCACAACAGTGTTATCTAGCGTTGGATCAGTATCGGTAATCACAATGGATTGCGTAGCGGAATTAGAAACGCTGCCATCATCATCCACTAAGCGATAGCTGAAGCTGCCCGTAGCTGATGAAGCGTCATGGTCAAAACTGGCGTTAGGAGTGAAGGTCCAATTACCATCGTTATTTACCGTTAAATCCCCGGTAGGTGTGGCATACGTGACCTCATCTACGCCCAATACAAAAAGATGCGTTTGAGAATCTCCCGCTGCATCGGAGTAGACAAAATCATAGATAGTCGTCGGTGTGGCGTCAGACGAGGCCGTATCGTTGGTAATTACATTGCCATCTAGTGCATCTACTCCTGCCCCTTCTACTGCACTTGCAGCTGCGTCATCAATAGCAACAGGCTCACTGTCTGTCACATTAATCGGTTGATCTGCCCAGCCACTGATATCACCGTCCCCATCTTTCATGGTGTAGCTGAATAAATCAGACAGAGCCGTGCCATTAGTATGGGTAATGCTGGCATTTGGCGTATACGACCATGTGCCATCTGCATTAACAGTTAAACTACCGTATTGAGTGGCAACGGTTTGATTACTACCACCAAGCGTAATGGTCTGTGGCGTTCCAGTGCTGTCGTTATAACGCACTTGATGAACTTCATTACCATCAGCACCACTGCTCAGCAAATTAGATGTCCCTACGCTCCAGTTGCTGCCATCGAAGCCAATTGCAGCAGTGCCTTCGAGCACGTCGACAGGATCTTGATCGCTAGCGACTATGGCATCATCAACGACATTAACGGCAAAGCTACCAACCGCAGCATCACCATCATTATCAGTAGCCTGATAACCAAAGGTTAGCTCATGAGTATCATTAATAATGTGTTTCATCGAACCCTGAAGTTCGAAGGTGTAGTTAGCTTGACCTGAACCATTTATGGCGAGAGTCACGGTAAAGACCGGTTCCGCACCTGCATTGCGAGTTGCTGTTAATGTATTCCCGCTAACGTTAAAGTCGATGTCCGAATTGCCGCTAGCCGTTAGCAATGCCTGTAAAGCAGCTTGGTCTGCAGTGAACGTAAGTGAACCTGCCTCGTCGGCACCAAAATCGACCGCTAAGTTTTCCGACGCACTGGTGTTGGCAGGAATTGGGTTACTACCAGTAGCAAGGTATTGTTCGTCAATCGTTGTTACCGCCGGCGCTGCACCAATGATAGGTGCATCATCAATAACCTTGATCGCTAAGCTCCCTGCTTGAGTATCACCATCACTATCGGTTAATAGTAAAGCAATGACTTCATTAACATCGCCCGTCGAATGATCCGCAGGGCTTGTTAATGTATAGCTGTAATCTAATTCAGCTGTACCTAACCGAGTAGCGGAATTATCGGTGAAACCATTAATCGTTAACTCCCCGTATGTCGTATTAATGACAAGCGGTGTCGTACCTGCATTGGTCAATTGCGCCAACGTTAATACTGTCGCCCCCACAGTTAAACTGCTAATGCCGTCAGGTGCAGATATATCAAAGCTGCCCGCTACGGTCTCACCTGTGCCGCCAGGATTATTACCTGCAGCCAAATCAACTTCTGTCACAGTGCCATCCGTACCAAGCACCGCGCCATTGTCTAAATTATTAAAGCTAAGCGAGTCATCAACTGAGGTGATATCTAACGTCAACGTACCTGTATCAGTCAACGAACCATCACTTACGGTGTAACTCACAACAGGAATGACGCCGTCATAATCTGCAGCTGGAGTGAAGGTATAGCTACCATCGGACTCAATTTCTAATACGCCAATACCGGGCATATCAGCTGTTCCCGGAGTATTTTCCGCAACCGCGTATGTGGTACCGTCAACGATGAACTCCGTTACCGTCAGCACAGCACCATCATCTACATCACTGTCATTACTCAGCACATTGCCCGTCGCAACCGTGTCTTCATCAAAGGTTTGTGCGTCGTTAACGGCTACAGGCGCATCGTTGGTGCCCGTAATCGTTACCGTGATACTCGCGGTTGAGGTTCCACCGTTACCATCAGAGATGGTGTAGTCAATCGTGCTCGTTTCGGTCTCGCCGGCCGCTAAGTAATCGAACTCGCCGTTCGGATTGAAGCTGTAGCTGCCATCAGGGTTTACCGTGAACAGACCATTGCCTGTGCCACTGCCATTACCCGCAGCGTTGGTGATTTGAGTCACCACTAACGTGTCGGTGGTGTCTGGGTCGGTGTCGTTGTTCAAGACACCATCAGCAGCAACATTCAGGATGCTGTCTTCTGTCGTCGCCCCCGTATCCGCAACCGCCGTCGGACCGTCGTTCGTGCCCGTCACCGTGATCGTCAGCGTCGCCGTATCCGTGCCGCCTTCGCTATCTGTAACCGTGTAAGTCACCTGCGTGGTGGTGCTTTGACCAACCGCTAAGGCTTCGAAGTCGCCATTGTCATTGAACGTGTAGCTGCCATCGGCATTCAGGATGAAGCTACCGCCATTCGTGCCGGCAACCGTCCCGCTAACATTACCCGCAGCACCATTCACTTCACTGACCGTCAGCGTATCGCCGTCCGCATCCGTGTCGTTAATCAATACGCCATTCGCCGCATTCACGACCAGCTGCGCCGCATTTTCATCGGTGGTATTGGTATCTGCCACCGCGTCAGGGGCAGGGTTACTTACCGTCCAAACAATTCCCTGCGTTGCCGTCGCGCCAGCATCATCTGTCGCCGTCACAACAACGTTGTACACCCCGTTCGTGCCGCCTTGGCTCGCCGACGGATCGATCGTGCCACTGATGATACCCGTCGCTGGATCGATGCTTAGACCCGCAGGTAAATCCGCAGCGCTATACGTTAACGTGTTGCTTAAATCCGCATCGCTAAACGCCGTACTCGTGTCGATTGCCGTGATCGTCTCAGCATCATTATCAGCTTGCGCTGCAATCACGCCAACTTGCGTTGGCGCATCATTCGTACCCGTGATGGTCACGGTGATGCTGGCTGTAGATGTACCGCCTTCTCCATCAGACACGGTGTAGTTAATCGTGCTGGTTTCTGTCTCGCCGGCCGCTAAGTAATCAAACTCGCCATTCGGATTAAAACTGTAGCTACCATCCCCATTAACGGTAAATTCACCGTTGCCTGTGCCGCTACCATTGCCCGCTACCGCCGTCGCCAGGTTGCCGGCATCGCCCGCAACTTCACTCACCACTAAGGCGTCGCCATCCGCGTCCGTGTCGTTGCTCAATACCCCGTTCGCAGCAACTGTCAATGTGCTGTTTTCTGTCGTGGCACCTGTATCCGCAACCCCCACTGGCGCCGGATTCGTCACCGTCCAATCAAAGCTTTGATCAGCCGTGCTCGTGCCATCGCTTGCCGTCACTACAACGCTGTAAACACCCGCCGCACCGCCTTGGCTCGCTGAGTTATCAACCGTTCCACTGATCACACCCGTGTTCACATCGATCGTCAGACCCGCCGGTAATCCCGTCGCGCTGTACGTCAACGTGTCGCTTAAATCCGTATCGGTAAACGCGCCACTGGTCGCCAATGACACAACATCCGCATCCGCATCCGCTTGATTGGTAATCGTTCCCACCGCAGTCGGCGCATCGTTGGTGCCCGTAATCGTTACCGTGATACTCGCGGTTGAGGTTCCACCGTTACCATCAGAGATGGTGTAGTCAATCGTGCTCGTTTCGGTCTCGCCGGCCGCTAAGTAATCGAACTCGCCGTTCGGATTGAAGCTGTAGCTGCCATCAGGGTTTACCGTGAACAGACCATTGCCTGTGCCACTGCCATTACCCGCAGCGTTGGTGATTTGAGTCACCACTAACGTGTCGGTGGTGTCTGGGTCGGTGTCGTTGTTCAAGACACCATCAGCAGCAACATTCAGGATGCTGTCTTCTGTCGTCGCCCCCGTATCCGCAACCGCCGTCGGACCGTCGTTCGTGCCCGTCACCGTGATCGTCAGCGTCGCCGTATCCGTGCCGCCTTCGCTATCTGTAACCGTGTAAGTCACCTGCGTGGTGGTGCTTTGACCAACCGCTAAGGCTTCGAAGTCGCCATTGTCATTGAACGTGTAGCTGCCATCGGCATTCAGGATGAAGCTACCGCCATTCGTGCCGGCAACCGTCCCGCTAACATTACCCGCAGCACCATTCACTTCACTGACCGTCAGCGTATCGCCGTCCGCATCCGTGTCGTTAATCAATACGCCATTCGCCGCATTCACGACCAGCTGCGCCGCATTTTCATCGGTGGTATTGGTATCTGCCACCGCGTCAGGGGCAGGGTTACTTACCGTCCAAACAATTCCCTGCGTTGCCGTCGCGCCAGCATCATCTGTCGCCGTCACAACAACGTTGTACACCCCGTTCGTGCCGCCTTGGCTCGCCGACGGATCGATCGTGCCACTGATGATACCCGTCGCTGGATCGATGCTTAGACCCGCAGGTAAATCCGCAGCGCTATACGTTAACGTGTTGCTTAAATCCGCATCGCTAAACGCCGTACTCGTGTCGATTGCCGTGATCGTCTCAGCATCATTATCAGCTTGCGCTGCAATCACGCCAACAGGCGTCACTGCATCAAGGATATTGGAAGATACGCTACTTTTACTGCTGCTGATTTGTAAGCTTTCAAAGCCTAGAGCTATACCTTGGTTATCTTGCACACTTGTTATCGTGGCGTTCAGCGGCTCACTGTATTCAACAAGATTGTCGATCAGTGTTTCTACATAAAACACGACTTCTGAGCTACCGGCACCGATAGTTACAGATGCAGGTAGCCCAGCAAAATCCTTTATATCGTCGATCGTCGCCGCTAGGCCGCTCCAGTTAAGATCAACGGTTATAGTTTGCCCAGGAGCAACAATTACAGCATTGCCAGTTTCATCAACTAACCCTACCGTGTACTGAAGAACACCGCCTTCGAGTACAGAATCTTGGTCGACAGTAATTTGTGCATACACCGCATCAATAGAATCTAAAACTGTCACTGTCGACATGTCAGTCTGAATTAGATTTTCAAAGTTGCCGCCCGTAGTCCCAGTGATACCTATGCTATAGGTTTCTCCATCAACAAAAACATCGTCACTTTGAATCACGAAAGCATTTGAAGCGCCGCTGCTCGCGCCCACGGCGATGGTGATTTCTTCACCATTACTTAAGGTGATAACAAGATCGCTACCTGTTACAAGGTAATCAACGGACGCAGTGATGATATGACTCTCACCTTCTGTTCCATTCACATCACTTAGCGTGATAGTCGCCGCCGTCACTGTATCGCCGATAGTGACATCGGTGCTGCCATCAATCGGCGTTAGCTTTTCCACGTTGCCGTCATTGCCACTGACAACGAAGTCAGTTACTGATACAACGAAATCAGGTTCGACATACGCATCACTGTCCGGATATCCCGTTAATGCGATGGCACTTGAGTCGGCTCCAGCCCCCCATCCGAAAGTAATCGCACCGGTTGTAGCGCCGGCCACCACATTGAGCTGTGAACTCTGGCCATTACTCAAAGTGATATTAAACAATTGATCTGTCTGCAGGGCGTTATCCAACGTAACGGTATAAGTAATAGAACCGTTGTCTTCATCACCATTGCCCGCAGAGGTCAATGTGGCATTAGTGTTTTCAGTGTCCGGCTTGTTGAAACCTATATTGGGTACCCGAAAATCTATACTATTATCTCGTGAAAAACTTTCCGTTCTAAAACTGGAATTTAATAGCGTGGATTCATCAAGCATCATCCCTAATGGACTCAATACCTCTTGGATCCTAGCGACAGTGAAAGGGGTAATTCCATCGGCTTCAATAATTTCACCAATACGAACTAACTGTACAAAGTTGTGCCCTTCCATTACCCCGCTATTAGAACCACTGAAGTCAGTAGCGATTGGCGAAGTAGGGTCTTTAAATTCCCGCTCGGATATCTCAGCAGGTGTTTCTCCAATTTTCTCTTTAATAGAAAACACTTGATCGCCAGAAATTTGTTGGTTACCAAGTAAAGTAATTTGCTGGTTACCACCAAAATCAAGGTCGATACGTGCACCCGATTCAACAATTAAGGTTTCGTCAAAACCAACACTATCACCCACTTGAAGGACACGCAGTGTCCCGTCAACTGCTTTCGCCCAAGCCTTTCCAACTAGTGATACAACGATTGCTAAAGTATTCATGAGGGTCTCTCAAATTTTCTATTCATGCCTGACTTTTCAGGCACACTATGATTTTCCCGTCTAGCGTTCGCTTAAAGCATTGGCTTTAGCACGCAGCAGCGGCTTTAGTAAATATGACAAAATGCTCTTTTTCCCTGTCATAATGTCTAACTGTGCAGTCATTCCAGGGATAACTTGGAGGTGCTGAGCTGAGTCTTTTTCGGTGGTGATAGCTCTGACCAAGTAATATGTGTTATCGCGCTCATCGGTAATGGTATCAGCACTAATATGTTCCAACGTTGCCGAAATACCGCCGTATATTGAAAAATCATAGGCATGTAATTTTATTGTTGCCGGCAATCCTGGACGTAAAAAAGCGATGTCTTTAGGCGAAATCTTAGCCTCTACTAATAGCCTGTCGTCGCTAGGAACAATTTCTACTACTGCATTGCCTGGCTGCACTATCCCGCCAATAGTATTGAGTAAAACTCGTTGCACTGTACCGTTCACCGGCGAACGCAACTCAGAAAATTTCACCCTATCGGCCAGTCCTACTACATTTTTACTAAGACTATTTAATTGCGAGGACGAATCACTCAACTCTGCTCGCCATTGATTTCGAACGGTAGTACCAACCTCCAACAACTTAGACTCAGCTTCTTGAATACCGGCGCTGACCTGCCTTGCTCTGGCGGCAGCCTGAAGCCTCTCACCATTTGCAGCCGATTGATCTCGTTGCAGGCGCAAAATATCTATCTCTGATACAGCACCAGACACTAGCAGCGGCCTAGTGGCATCAAGCTCTTTAGTTGACATGCGGTATGCTTGCTCTGCGGCATTCAGCCTAGCATGAACCTCACTTAGTTCTTGCTTCCTCTGCGCCACTTGGTCACGAACAACTGCTAACCGCTCCTTTAACTCTTTCAAACTCGCTAAGTAATAATTTTGCTCTTGCTTTAATACTTGCTGCTGTTCTAGCGTGGCATCCTTATCAAAATCAAACGTAAGCTCTTCACCATTAATCTGAGCCCTTAACCGCTGCACTTTCGCACTTAATGCAAATGCTTTTACACTACCTTCTTGGAAATTCGCGACAAAACGAGTTGGATCTATACGTACCAACAAATCGCCTTTATGAACAATTGCGCCATCTTGAACAAAAACGTTCTCTATGACGCCACCATCCATAGACTGCACGATCTGCAATTGGCGTGACGGAATAATCTTACCTTCACCACGAGTAACTTCGTCAACCTCCGCCAACGCAGCCCAACAAATTATCAACGCGATTGTTACGGCAATACCATACAGCAACCCGCGCGCGCGAATAATCTGCTGACCAGCCATAGCTTGATTAGCATCAACAAGCCAATCTCGAGAGCCATTTTGAAACGCCGAAAAAAAGGGTTTAAACAAATAACCGACAAAACGATGCCCTTTCTCACCAGCAGCGCCTAATAAGCCTAATTGCTCAAAAGCCTGCTGTTCTATTTGCTTCTCGACCGCCACTTCCTGCGGCAATTGTGAGCTCTTATCAGTACTCACACACCACCCCTCGGAATTGCTCCCTTGGCAAGCGCCTGCAATACAGTATCCTTTGGCCCGTCAGCAACAATACGCCCAGCGTCCATCACAATTAACCTATCGACCATATCAAGTAAACTCGAACGATGGGTAATCAATAGAAGTGTTTTATCTTGGCTAAACTGATTTAAGGCGTTGTTTACATGCGCTTCCAAATTGCTATCCATAGCACTTGTTGGCTCATCAAATAACAAGATACTGCTATCAGCCATCATCGCGCGAGCAACGGCAATGGTTTGCCGCTGCCCGCCAGACAACCTGCCCCCAGCTTCCCCCACCTCCATGGACAAACCGTCGGCATGATTACCGATCAAACTACTAAGGCCTGATAAATTTATCGCTTCCGTAAGTTTTGCATTACTTGGGTGATCTATACCTAAGGTTATATTGTCAAACACAGTGCCACTAAGTAACTGCACGTCCTGCGGGATATAGCCTATGTTCTGACGTAGCTCAGTGAGATCAATTTGCTCAATGTGCACACCATCTATTAAAATTTTCCCAGAGGTTGGCCGGTAAAGGCCCAAAATCAATTTTTCTAAACTGCTTTTACCCGACCCGACCCGGCCCAAAATACCAACCCTCTCCCCCGCTCGTATATGCAGAGAAACTTCAGATAACGCGAGCTCATTCTCATTAGGGTAAGAAAATGAAACATTACGCAACTCAATTTCACCACGAAGTTTGCCACGACTAACGATCTGCTTGCCGGTATTTCGCTCCTGCTCGGCGTTCATTATTTGTTCCGCCGACGTCAGTGCAATTTCCGCCTGATAATATTGCGTTAACAGTGATGCAGTTTGAGATATAGGTGCCATAGCACGAGAAGACAACATGTAAGCAGCAATCAAACCGCCCTGACTCATATCGCCATTAATCACCAAATAGACGCCAACAATTATCATCACTACAGCCACTATCTGCTGCACCCATGCCGCGCCTGCACCTACGGAAATACCTAACATTCTTTGTTTTCCGGAACATGCCGACAAAAACTGTGTGGCCTGCTCCCATCCACGCTGCATACGACTAGTCGCATTAAAACTTCTTAAAGTAGAAGCTGTAACTAAGCTTTCGATAAGTCCCGCATTACGTTGAGCGCTAGCTTGACTCATCGTATCGGACAACTTGTGCATCGTCGCCTGAACAGAAAGCGCATATAGAACGATAATCGCTGCACCGAGAATAACTGGGATAACCATGACCCAGGAAATTAGCGCAATAATGACAACAAAAAGTAGGAAAAATGGCAGATCTATAATTGCAGTAACCGTCATGGAGCCAATAAACGATCGCACCGACTCAAAAGATTGAACGTTCGACGCAAATGACCCCACTGATGCTGGCGAATGTTCAAGTCGACTGCCCAAAATACGTTCCATTATACGAGAAGAAAGCTTTATATCGGCACGACTGGCGGCAAGCTCAACAAACCAACTACGCAACATTTTAAGAAATAAATCAGCGCAAACTATGATCATCACACCGGCCGCTAGAACCCATAAGGTATCAGTCGCATGGTTAGGCACGACTCGATCATAAACGTTCATCACAAAGAGCGGCATAGCTAATGCCAATAAATTAATAAAGAATGCGGCAATTAAAATATCGCGATAAACCGGCCTATTTAACCTTACAACACTCCAAAACCAGTGATTATCATCACGTTTATTAGAGCCAACCTCTGATGTACTTTTATCGGGTATAAATTCCGGACGGCAGTATATTGCAACGCCAGAGTAGTTTTTCTTAAAATCATCTAAGGAAAGAATATGCGGCTGCATATCAAATTCTGGCAAGAGCACTGTCACCGCATTATTTTTTATATCAACTTTCTGCAGCAAACAGGCCTTATTACTCTCAAGTAAAACCACACAAGGAAGCAAAAGCACATTCAAACGTTCTAAGGACTGATGCGCAATATGGGCGATCAAATTAACTCTTGACGCAGCTCGGGAAAAAACACCAGGTGCCAAGCGTCCATCAACAAGTGGTAACCCATCAACAAGCGCACTATAGCTTGCCTTAGTGCCCTCTTCAGACGCCAACCACAACAAGCAAGCCGCCAGTGGGTCATCCACTACATCCATATTAATTTTACATCCATATTAATTTTACATCCTTAAAAAGTCCTACTTTGAACACACCTAACGTTTCTCACCTGTTATGATATTTACTTTCTCCCATGTACCACTCTTACTTCGACACGACGATTTGCACTTCTGCCTACAGCATTTTCATTACTAGCTATCGGATGTGCAGCGCCAACTCCTGACACCATTATTACCGTTTCATTTATGCCATTATCGATGAGCGCATCACGTACAGCTATCGCTCTTGATAACGAGAGGTCGCGATTCAACTCATCGCTTCCCGTACTATCAGTGTGACCGATAACACTAATAGCCTGCACAGTCCCTCGCTCGAGCAATTTTCTTGTAAAGTCTTGTAAGTGTGGCATTGCACCTGGATTCAACTCTGCGCTACCTATATCAAACAAGGTATCATTACTTAGATTTAAAACTTCTTCAGACGCAATAGAATCTAGATACCGTTCAAAACGAAAATCTGCGTCCTGCGGCAAAGTACAATATCTGCCTAAGCCTGGAGTTACTGCATTATTGATATCACCAAGATCAGGAAATGACTCATTCGCTATAGAAAATGTTTCAAGTAATTTCCCCATGCTATGCAAGGTCTTCAATCTATTTATTTGCAAGTCATACGAACCATTAACGTAAGCGCGTTCAGATTGAAAAAACTCATTTTCTGAATCGAGGACATCCAGCAATGAGCGGCGGCCAATATTAAATTGCTCACGATAAGCTTCCAACACACCCAAGGCATCATCGCGATGGTTTGCTAGTGATGACATTTTAAGCTGTAGATTCAACACATCTCCGTGGGAGATAGTGGCTACTTGCCGTAAATCTACACACGTTTTATCACGCAAACTTTCGGCCTGGCCAATCCTATTATTAGCAGCACGCTCTGCAGCCCGTTCACTACCACCTCTATATAAGTTATACCGCAAGCGAAGCTCTACAACGGACTCCGCGCCAAAGGAATCTTGGTCTGTCCGAGAATCAAAGCTATTGTTGTTTTTATAAAAACCGGTTCGCGCCCCAAATTCAACTGTCGGATAACGGCCAGATTTTACTTCTTTATATGACGCCTCAGAGGCCTGAATCTGTTCAAACGCTGCAAATAAAGCGGGGTTATTCGCGTAAACATCTGCCAATACTTGTGACAAATCATTCGGGACAATACCATCAGCGATATCGTAAGAGGAAAGCTCTTCAGCCGGCAACCTCCCTACCAAACGCTGAAAACGAGCTGTAACGCTTTGTAAATTGGCAATCTCTGTTAGCAAATTAGTTCTAGCAAGCGACACACGGCCATCAATTTGTTTTAAATCGGCTCTATTACTCACTCCACGGTTAGTTCGCTCACTTACATGACGCTGCACACGACGGTGGTTGGCGACATTATTTTGTGCTAATGAGACTAATTCACGATGACGTAATACACTTAAATAGGCTTCACTCGCTTCCAATGCTTTCGTTTCCGCCTCGTCTAGAAGTTCATAATAACGCCCTTGACTGGCATGCTTAGCCCGAGCAACCGCACTCCTTACACGAAAACCATCGAAGAGCATTTGTGTAAGTGAAAACTCAGCTAGCTCTCTATCGTATAGACCACGACTATCAAACTCACGATCAGCACGCCCACTAGAGAGATTCAGGTCAACTACTGGAAAATAACCACCCAAAGCCTCACGTTCATCATGAGTAGATGCCAAGAAAGCCTCAAGACGCACTTGAATTTCAGGATTAGTTCTCAGCGTCTCGTTCACAACACTTAACAAATCGTCTTTCTGCTCCCCTGCTGCACTCATTGAGCATATGGTCATAAAGCATACAAGGGCCACACCGGTGAAATTTGGGACTATTTTCATAACATCCTCTGTAGCTGAAATACCCCCTTCTGGGAGCCAAAGTTGCCAATACAAGGCACAGAATACAAATCTGAAGAATTTCTCCATTGTACTAGACAGGTTAAAAAGTTACAGCTAAAGGAACGGCAATCCTCCCACTTCTAGCCAATTCTTAAAGTAGACATTATGCGAGTTCTGTCGCATAAATCAATTGGAGCACTAAATTATCCATAAGAGCTATGTAGTTGTCAACTATTTCCGGACAGTTTCTTAGGTTGTTTTTCTTTCATCACCGGCGTTAAACCATTGTTGTGCCGGTGAGGCCGTTGTTCGTTGTAGTATGTCATCAAGTAATAGCTGATTTCTTTCATAGCCTGATCCAGGTTCTGATATCCGAACTCAGGTACCCATTCACTTTTTAAGCTTCTAAATACGCGCTCCATTGGCGCATTATCCCAGCAATTTCCGCGACGGCTCATGCTTTGAATCATCCGGTACTGCCATAGGCGTTGACGGTACTCTAAGCTGCTATATTGACAGCCCTGATCAGAGTGAAACATCGCTTGCTTTGGCTTACCCCTCATTCGGTGAGCCATTTCCAATGCCTTCAATGTCAGCTTTGTATCCGGTGATGTCGACATCGCCCAGCCAATAACTCGCCTTGAGTACAGGTCGATGACGACCGCCAAATACGCCCACCGACTACCTGTCCAAATATAGGTGATATCGCCACACCACACTCGATTTGGCCCAGCCACATCGAACTCTCGTGCTAGCCGATTAGGTGCCAGATTGTGTTCGCTTGTCGCCTGCTTATATCGATGCTGCCCAGGCTGCTTGCTAACAAGATCGGCTTCAGCCATCAGGCGTGAAACCTTGTACCGACCCATCACCACACCCATCATGGCTAGCTGGGTTACCAGCGTTCGGGCGCCTGCTGAGTTGCCACTAGCGGTAAAGAGCTCACGGACTTTACTACGCTCGTTAACCCGTTTTGTATTGATCTTTTTACTTCGCTTCTGGCGCTCGTAATACGTTGATGTCGGCAACTCAAACAGCGCACACAATAAAGTTACTGGCCATTGCTTACTTAACGAGGCAATCAGCGCTTGTACTTGAACTCGTCCGTTACCAAGAGCGCTGTAGCCTTTTTTAGAATGTCTTTCTCCATTTCCAGGCGTTGAATACGCATTTGCAGTTCTTGAATCTGACGCTGATCTGGCGTCAGAGCCTTACTGCCAACTGGCGTAATACCTTCTCGTTCTTGGCTGAGCTGATTTACCCAGCGTCGCAGGGCAGTTGCACCCACTCCCAATGCTTGGCAGGCTTCGGACACGGAATAGCCTTTGTCGGTCACTAGCGATACCGCTTCCAGTTTGAACTCTGATGTAAAGGACGTACGTTTCTTGCTCATAGACACCTCGTTGCTGGCGTTATTCTAACGCCTTATTGGGTGTCCGGATTCATTAAGCCACTACACTAGGCATGATCACTTTCAAAGGTCAGCACACTCCCCCAAATCCATTATCCGTTGACATACGACAAAGCCACGTACCACTTACAAGACTGTTTTAGGGCCAGATAAAAGACCAAAAAACTCTGACCTACGTGAATCTGGGGCTATTGAACAAGATGCTGATGTAATAATGTTTATCTACCGAGATGAGGTGTACAACTCAAACTCTGAATTCAAGGGGATAGCCGAGATTATTTTAGGAAAGCAACGTAACGGGCCAATTGATACTATCCGGCTTTCTTTTGAGGGAGAATGTAGCCGCTTCAGCGATTTTGGGGTACTGGGGATTTTCCCTCCTAAAAAGACATAATCCCCTGTAGACCCCGTCA
>OJDW01000060.1_pt1 | contig 48919 bp, 52 predicted proteins | sample 1593131 | NCBI WGS metagenome assembly OJDW01 (sample SAMN05416874, study PRJEB24817) | seawater metagenome | isolation source: Sea water | place: Canada:Atlantic | collected 2013-11 | reverse complement strand
ACGAGATCATGCCTAGTCTCGTGGGCTCGGAGATGTGTATAAGAGACAGGTTCAGCCGCAAGAAATCAACGATGATCGACGCCGCCGATGCGTTGCCGGGGCGCGAGACCGCTTTGCCGACGGCGGAGCAGCACTTCGTCAACACGCGCCCGCTGAAGGGACCGTTCCCCGAGGGGCTGGAAACCGCGATGTTCGGCATGGGCTGTTTCTGGGGTGTGGAACGGATGTTCTGGAAGCTGGATGGCGTCTGGATGACGGCGGTGGGCTATGCCGCCGGCCATACGCCCAACCCCACCTATCAGGAGGTCTGCTCGGGCCGGACCGGTCATAATGAGGTGGTTCTGGTTCATTACGATCCTGCGGTAATCTCATATGAAGACCTGCTCAAGGTCTTTTGGGAGGGGCACGATCCGACCCAGGGGATGCAGCAGGGCAACGATGTGGGCACGCAATACCGCTCCGGCATCTACACCTATAGCGAGGCGCAGCGCGATGCGGCTCAGCGGACCAAGGCGGATTTCGCCCGGCGGCTCAAGAAGGCAGGCTATGGCGCTGTCACGTCCGAGATCATCGACGCGCCGGAGTTCTATTACGCCGAGGATTATCATCAGCAATATCTGGCGAAAAATCCGGCAGGCTATTGCGGCATCGGCGGAACGGGCGTGACCTGCCCCATCGGAACGGCCGCCTGACAGGGATTGCGGGCACCTTGGGCTTGATTCAGGTCTGCGCGCGCCTCATACCGCGCTGAACCTGAGCGAGGATGCTAACATGACGACCTGGACCGCTTTGACGACGCTGGCTGGCGAAAAGCCCGGATTGGCCTTGGCCGAGGCGCTCGAAGATCTCGACCCCTCACCGACCGGCGTAGGCGTGTTCGAAGTCGAAGACGGATCCGGCCTGTGGGAGGTTGGCGGCTATTTCACCGAAAAACCGGATGAGATCGCGCTGGCCCTGCTGGCGGCGGTTCACGGATCGGCGGAATTCGCGGTGTCCAAGCTGGACGACAGGGACTGGGTGGCGCAGGTCCGGCGTGAGTTGTCCCCCGTTCCGGCGGGTCGGTTCCTCGTCCATGGCTCGCATGATCGCGGCGCTGCGGGCATCCATCAGATTCCGCTCGAAATCGACGCGGCAATGGCATTCGGCACCGGGCATCACGACACGACGCTGGGATGCCTGCTTTCGTTCGATGCCTTGATCAGACTGGGCCTGCGGGCCGAGAACGTCGCTGATATCGGGGCTGGCACAGGCGTATTGGCGATGGCCGCAGCGAAGGCGTTCCCCTGCCGCGCCATTGCATCGGACATTGATCCGGTCGCGACGCAAACCGCCGTGGCCAACATGCGCTGGAACGGACTGGGTGATCGGGTGGCGTGCGTCACCGCCCCCGGCTTTCGGCAGGCTCGCCTGCATGAGCGTGCGCCCTACGATCTGGTCTTTGCCAACATTCTGGCGGGTCCGCTGCGCAAACTCGCGCCGCAGATGGCCGCGCATACGCAGGCCGGGTCGATCATCATCCTGTCGGGGATCCTGAACCGTCAGGCAACCGGGGTTGAGCGGACCTATCAGGGCTGGGGCTTTACCCGACTGGATCGCCGGTCCATCGGGGAGTGGACGACGCTGACCCTGCGCCGTAGCTGACAAAAAAGGCCGCCCCGATGCGTCGGGGCGGCCATTGCAGAAAATCTCGGCTCTCTTAAAGAGCGCGATGGCACAGATTGCGCGCGATGTACTGGATATCCGCGCGGACCAGTCCAAGGTCGGCCAGTTCACGATTGCTCAGACTGTTCAGCACCCTTTGCGTGGCGCGCGCCCGCGGCAGAGCGCGCAGGTCAAGCAGGATATGCTCGATCTTGGTCACAAAACGATAGACGAGGTCCGAGCCGAGCGGCGCGGGGGTAGGATATGCTGTCAGTGCCATCGTGGTATTTCCTTGGATGGGGTGGTGTTGCTCCTGCTTCCGAGCCCGCATTTGGCAACACAAATCCGCTGCGACAATAGAAAAAATGCGCGGCAGATATGTTATTTTTACATGACTTCTGGCGGGGCGTTGCATAGCGGCCCGGCCATGTCGTTTTGCGAATTCCGAATGTCGCGAAATGATCCTGCGCGGTTTTCCCGCTGGTCGATGTTCCCTGTTCGTGCTATCGCGGTGGAGGAGCCAGGCAAGGGGAATTTTGCGGATGCGTGTTCTAGGGATAGATCCCGGCCTTCGGCGCATGGGGTGGGGCATCATCGATGTGTCGGGTTCGCGCATTTCGCATGTCGCAAACGGCACATGTACCGGTGACGGCACCGATCTGGCGAATCGGCTCTGCGCCCTGTTCGCGCAATTGCAGATCGTTCTAAGGGAGCATGCACCGGCTTGTGCGGCGGTCGAACATACCTTCGTGAATAAGGATGCGGCAGGTACGCTAAAGCTGGGACAGGCGCGGGCGGTGGCGCTGCTGGTTCCGGCTCAGGCAGGGTTGCCCGTCGCGGAATACGCACCCAATCAGGTCAAGAAAGTCGTTGTCGGGGTTGGACACGCGGCTAAGGCGCAGGTCGATCACATGGTCCGGTTGCAGATGCCTGGGATTCAAATCGCGGGGCCGGATGCCGCGGATGCGCTGGCCATTGCCCTGTGCCATGCGCATCATGCCCGCTTTGCAGGGCGACTGGACGCGGCCATCGCCCGCGCGGGAGGGTGAGATGATCGGAAAGATATCCGGGCGGCTTGATTACCGCATGGGCGACCACGTGCTGATCGAGGCGGCCGGCGTGGGCTATATCGTGCACTGCTCGGAACGCACGCTTGCCGCTCTGCCGGCGGAGGGGGGGCATGTCGCGCTCTATACCGAGATGGTGGTGCGCGAGGATCTGATGCAGCTCTACGGCTTCCTGACATTGGCGGAGAAGGAATGGCACAGGCTGCTGACCTCGGTTCAGGGGGTTGGCGCGAAGGCGGCACTGGCCATTCTGGGCACTCTGGGGCCGGAGGGGACAAGCCGCGCGATCGCGCTGGGCGATGTCGCTGCGGTCAAGACCGCGCAGGGCATCGGCCCCAAGATTGCGGCACGCGTCGTCAACGAATTGCAGGATAAGGCACCCGCGATCATGGCCCTGGGGGCCAGCGGCGCGCGTCGTGCGATGGCTCATGCCCCCGCGGCAAGCGCCGTTCCGACCGACCCACAAATCATCGACGACCGACCGCCGGAACCTGCTGGTGATGGCATGGCACAGGCGGATGCGCTGTCGGCACTGGTCAATCTGGGATACGGTCACGGTGAGGCGGCGAGTGCCGTGGCGCAGGCCGCAGGTGAGGGTGGCGATGCCGGCACCCTGATCAAGGCGGCGCTGAAACTGCTGGCACCCAAGGGATAGACCCGCCCTTGTCCCTGTCGCCGCCTGCTGCGACAACGGGGCGACCGCAGGAACAGGCAGACATGACCGATCCGATTTCAATGGAACCCGCCGCGCAGCCAGAGGACGCCGACCGCGCCCTGCGCCCGCAAACGCTCGACGATTTCACCGGGCAGGCGGAGGCACGGGCGAATCTGCGTGTCTTTATCGAAAGCGCGCGTCGCCGGGGTGAGGCGATGGATCACACGCTGTTCTATGGCCCCCCCGGTCTGGGCAAGACGACGCTGGCGCAGATCGTCAGCCGCGAACTTGGCGTGAACTTCCGCATGACGTCGGGGCCGGTGCTGGCCAAGGCGGGCGATCTGGCGGCGATCCTGACCAATCTCGACGCGAATGACGTTCTGTTCATCGACGAAATCCATCGTCTGAATCCGGTGGTGGAGGAAATCCTCTATCCCGCGATGGAGGATTTCGAACTGGACCTCGTGATCGGTGAGGGGCCGGCGGCGCGCACTGTCCGGATCGACCTGCAACCCTTCACACTGGTCGGGGCGACGACGCGGCTGGGTTTGCTGACGACCCCGCTGCGCGATCGCTTCGGCATTCCCACGCGGCTGGAATTCTATACCGTGGATGAACTGGTCCGGATTGTTGAGCGGGGGGCGCGGCTGTCAGGCGCGCCCGCCACACCGGACGGCGCGCGGGAGATTGCCAGCCGGGCGCGGGGCACCCCCCGCATCGCGGGCCGCCTGCTGCGCCGGGTCGTCGATTTCGCCATCGTCGAGGGGGACGGCACCGTTACGCAGGAGCTGGCGGACCGGGCGCTGACCCGGCTGGGTGTCGATGATCTGGGGCTGGACAGTGCGGACCGACGTTATCTGCACCTGTTGGCCGACAATTACGGTGGCGGGCCTGTTGGCGTGGAAACCATCGCCGCCGCGCTGAGCGAGGCCCGCGACGCCATTGAGGAAGTGATCGAGCCGTTCCTGTTGCAGCAGGGCCTGATCGCCCGGACCCCCCGGGGCCGGATGCTGGCGCACAAGGCGTGGACGCATCTGGGTTTGGCGCCCCCGCGCCGGGCCGACCAGTCGGACCTGTTCGATCCGAAATCCGAGCCGGAGTAAGCCCATGTCCGATCCGTTCGATCTGAGCAAACTGTTCACCCGTTCCGACGGCACCTATGTGTTCGCGCGCTGGAACCGCCCGGTCGCCCCGGTGGTCTTCGGCGTCGAGGATGAAACCATCTCGGTGGTAAAGAGCGCCTTGCAAGCCGTCACCTCCTTGACGGGAACGCCCCTGGCGGAAACCGACCCCGAGCTTGGCTCGAACATGATGTGGTTCTTTCTGCGCGACTGGGCAGAGTTGAGCGATACGCCCGATCTGCACCGGCTGATTCCAGAACTGCCGACGCTCGTGTCCCGTTTGCAGGGCGCGAATGCGAACCAGTACCGGATCTTTCGCTTCGATGCCGAGGGCGGCATTCGGGCCTGCTTCGTGTTCGTCCGGATGGATGAGCACATGCGCGACATTCCTGCGGATACGCTGGCGCTGGGGCAGGCGGTGCAGTCCATATTGCTGTGGTCCGATCTGGCCTTTACCGATGTGTCGCCGCTGGCCATCGTGCGTGAGGGCGGTCCTGCCGTGATCCGGCCCGAGATCGCGGATGTCGTTCGTGTCGCCTATTCCGCCGCACTGCCCGCCGCCGCGACCGATGCCAGCCATGCCTTGCGGATGCAGGCCCGACTGACCGCACGCTGAGCGGTCGTTGTGGCCTCGTCACAGGAATGATAGGCCATCCGGGCAGCATGCCGGAGGCGGGATCATGGTCCACAATACGCAAATTCGCGTCTATTACGAGGACACCGACATGGGCGGTGTCGTGTATTATGCGAACTATCTGAAATTTCTCGAACGCGGACGCTCGGATGCCGTGCGTGAGGCGGGCATCAGCCAGCTGGAGATGCGCGACGCGGGTCTGGTTTTCGTGGTGCGCCGGGTGGAGGCGGATTACCTGCGGCCCGCCCGCTTCGAGGATTTGCTGCGGGTTCAGACAACGCTGGAGGATATGCGCGGCGCACGGTTCACCATGCCGCAGACTGTCTGGCGCGGGGATGAAAAACTGCTCGATGCGCGGATCGACTGCGCGGTAATGGACATGTCAGGACGCGCGGCGCGGCTTCCGGCGGAAATCCGCCGCAAACTCGCCGTGTTCATGGGCTAGCCTGTGCGCAGTGGTGAATTTTACGTGTTCAGCACTAGCGAGACTTGCATATCAGCCAGGTAAACTGGAATAGATTGATAAAACACGACCCGGAGGCCGGGCGTAACGAACGGGCGGCAGGCATATGGAAACGGACGTATTGGGCGCGGCAAGCGAAATTGATTTCTCGTTGCTGGCCTTGTTTTTGAGAGCGACCCTCACGGTCAAGCTGGTGATGTTGCTGCTTGTCTGTGCCTCGATCTGGTCATGGGCGATCATCTTCGACCGGCTGACATCCTTTCGCAAGGTGCGCGGCGCGGATGCCGAGTTCGAGCGGGTATTTTGGTCAGGCCGCATGCTCGACGAGATTCACGCCGACATAGGCCCGGAACCCGACGCACCCTGCGCGACGATCTTTGCCGCCGGGATGGAGGAATGGGGCAAGGCGCAACCCAATCATGGGTTCATTGCCGGGGCGCAGCAACGCATTGACCGGGCCATGAACGTGGTCATCGCGCGGGAGAGCGAGAGGCTGAACCGCGGTCTGGGCTATCTGGCGACCATCGGCGCCGTTTCGCCCTTTATCGGCCTGTTCGGCACCGTCTGGGGCATCAAGCATGCGTTCGAGGAGATCGCCGTTCAGCAATCTACTGACCTCGCCGTCGTGGCCCCCGGCATTGCCGAGGCCTTGCTGGCGACCGCGCTGGGTCTGCTCGCGGCAATCCCTGCCGTTATCTTCTACAACAAGTTGAGCGGGGACAGTGACCGCATCGGCGGCACGCATGAGAATTTCGCCGATGAATTCGCGATGATCCTGTCTCGCCAGCTCGAACGTCGGGCGGACTGAGGGATGGGGGCAGGCACCATACAACGCTCTGGCGGCGGGGGACGGCGGCGCAGGCGCGGTCGCTCCGCCGCGATGAGCGAGATCAACGTGACGCCGTTCGTGGATGTGATGCTGGTGCTGCTGATCATCTTCATGGTCGCGGCGCCGCTGCTGTCCTCGGGCGTGCCGGTTGAGCTTCCCGATACGGCCGCCGGTGCCCTGCCGCAGGAGGATGAGCGCCCCCTGACGCTGAGCCTGACCGCCGCCGGGGAAATCGTCCTGCAAGACACCCCCATCGCGCGGGAGGAACTGATCCCGCGCATGCGCGCCATCGCGGTCGAGCGGACCTCGAACGCGGTTTTCCTGCGCGCCGACGGGGCAATTCCCTATGCGCAGGTGGCGCAGGTCATGGGCGCGTTGAACAATGCGGGTTTCAACCAGATCAACCTCGTGACCAGCAATGGTGGCCCTGAATTCGACGGTGCGGCGCCGACCGCTCCGTCCGAGTGAGGATGCCATGCGCAACGCCCTGAAGATATCCGCCGGGCTTCACGCCCTGCTGATCGTGGCGTCGCTGGTAAGCATCCCGTGGTTCGACCGGGACGAGGAGGAAACCATCCGTGTGGCGCAGGTTTCGATCCTAACGGAATCGCAGTTTGACGCCGCTGTTTCGCAGGCGCCGCAAACCGTGCCGATGACAACACTCGATGCACTGGCCGCCCCGGGGGAGGAAAACCTGGATGCGGCGCGACCGGATGCGGAGATGGATGTCACGATAAACGAGCTGGACGGACCCGACGCCCCGACTGAGGCGGACGCGCAGGCCGACCTGTCGGCGGTCCTGACCACAAACCGGGTCACGGTCGATGATGAGGTCACGACCCTGGCGCCAGAACTACCCGGCGCGTTCGATACGGCGCTGAACAGCCCCGTGGCGCGGCCTGAGCCGCGTCCGCAATCCCTCGACCGTCCGGCGGGCATGTCGCCACCGCGCCCGCAGGCCCCGAGTCTGCGCATCGACACGGCGCCCGCCGCCGCCCCGCCTGAGGATGTCAGGACCGCCGATGAGACGCAGGAGGAAATCCGGCTGAGCACTGAGGGAACGACAGACCTCCCCCCGCAGGAGGCCACAGCGCCTGAGGAGGCCGCGACGGAGATCATCCCCGAGATTGCGGAGGACCTGCCGGAGCCGGAGCCCACCCCCCTCGACACGGATCCGCTAGACGCGTTGGCGGCGGAGCCTGCGCCGCAGGACGATGGCGCACCGCTCGCCTCGGTCCGGCCGCAGGCACGCCCTGAAGTCCGCGAGCCGGTCACGCAACCCGTGCGAACGGCCGAGACGACGGAGCAGCCCGCCGAACCCGTTGAACCCGCCGCGAGCACTCCGGATCAGCCGCCCGCAGTCGATGCACCCGAACGGCAGGCCACGTCCATCCCGCAGGGGCCGCCCCTGACATCGGGTGAAATCGGCAACCTGACCAGCGCGATCTCCAGCAAGTGGAATGTCGGTCGGGTCGCCGGGCTGGAGGGTGGCGATCAGCTGATCGTCACCGTCGGAATCACGCTGGATCGCAATGGACGTGTGGTGGGCGACGTCCGCCCGATCAGACCATCTTCACCCGATGGCGCTTATGCCCTTGCATTCAGCGTGGCGCGCAGTGCCATCATGCAGGCGAGCAATGCCGGGGCGATCATCCTTCCGGCGGACAAGTACGGGCAATGGCAGGAAATCGAGATCACCTTCGATCCCAGCAAGACAGTCGTTGGATTCGGATCGTGAGCACGGTTCTTTCTTAAAGCAGTATGAAAAGGTAGACTTGGCGTATGTTGACAAGATTTTTTCTCATTCTGGCGATGGTGTTCGGCGCGACGCAGGCCGTGGCACAGCAATCCTCGGGTCCGCTGCGGGTTACGATCGATCAGGGCGTGATCGAACCGATGCCCATCGCGGTGCCGAATTTCGTGGCGCGTGACGCGGCCTCAGCCGAACTGGCATCTCAGATTACCAGCGTGATTCTGGCCGATCTCGGTAATACTGGACTGTTCCGGCAGATCCCCGCCACGGCCTTCATCACGCCTGCGGTGGGGGTCGATGCCCAGCCGGTCTTTGCGGATTGGCAGATCATCAACGCGCAGGCCTTGATTGCCGGCAACGTGTCCACCGGCGCGGACGGGCGTGTGACGGTCGATATGCGGTTGTGGGACGTTTTCGGATCGTCCGAGATCGGGCAGGGCGTCAGCCTGTCGACGACGTCGCAGAACTGGCGGCAGGTCGCGCATCGCGTGGCCGACGTGATCTATTCCCGGCTGACGGGTGAGGCGCCGTATTTCGACAGCGAAGTCGTTTTCGTGTCCGAATCGGGCCCCAAGAGCAGCCGCGTCAAGCGCATCGCGGTGATGGATCAGGACGGCGCGAACGTACGCTATATCACGGGGGGGCAGGATCTGGTCTTCGCGCCCCGGTTCGCGCCGGACGGGCGTTCGGTGCTGTATACGAGCTATGCTTCAGGCTCACCTCAGGTCTATCTGCATGATCTGGCCACGGATCAGCGACGTACATTGGGTGTCTCGCAGGGCATGACCTTCGCGCCGAGATTCTCGCCCGATGGCAGGCGCGTAATCTATAGTCAGACCGATGGCGCAAACACGGATATCTATACGCTGGACCTGGCCACGCAGACCCGCACCCGCCTGACGCGCAGCCCGGCGATCGACACCGCGCCCAGCTATTCCCCGGATGGTCAGCGTATCGTGTTTGAGAGCGATCAGGGCGGATCGCAGCAGCTCTACGTCATGTCCGCGTCCGGCGGCCCGGCGCAGCGCATCAGCTTCGGAACGGGCCTTTACGGCACCCCGGTGTGGAGCCCGCGCGGCGACAAGATCGCCTTTACCAAGCAGGTCAGCGGCCGGTTCCATGTCGGCGTGATGAACGTCGATGGCACGGGCGAGCAATTGTTGACGGCATCCTTCCTCGACGAGGGGCCTACATGGTCGCCCAACGGTCGTGTATTGATGTTCTTCAGAGAAACGCCGGGGCCGTTGGGGGCGGCATCCCTCGTATCGGTCGACGTGACCGGTCGCAATCTGCGTTACGTACAAACCCCGGGCGGAGCGTCGGACCCGAACTGGTCCAGGCTGCGCTCAAATTGAGCAGAGACCCAACACCCGGGTCGTCGTTACAGACAAGAGTAGAGGACAGTTAGAGATGAAAACCATGAAACTAGTTGCAGCAGCGGCCCTGGCCCTGTCGCTGGCGGCGTGCACCACGGCAGATGACGACGCCGCCGGATCGGGAATGCTCGGCGGTATGGGCACGGGTGGCGGCGCCCCAAGCAATGCGGTCGATCAAAGCTCGCTGGCCTATTTCACCACGGCGGTCGGGGACCGGGTGTTCTTCGACACCGCATCCAGCTCGTTGAGCACGGCGGCGCAAAGCACGCTCAACCTGCAGGCGGATTGGCTCAAGCGGTTTCCGGATCGCAACCTGACCCTGCAAGGTCACGCGGATGAACGCGGCACGCGGGAGTACAACCTGGCCCTGGGCGCGCGCCGTGCACAGGCGGCATACGACTACCTCGTCGCTCAGGGAATTTCCCCCTCGCGGATGAGTACGGTCAGCTATGGCAAGGAACGCCCGGTCGAGCTGTGCTCGGACGAGCGGTGCTGGGCACAGAACCGGCGCACCGTAACGGTTATCGCCGGCGCGGTCGGCAGCTGATATCGACGTGGGGGCGCGGCCGATGCGGTCGCGCCTTTCAGACAGGGTAAGGGGCGAATTATGTGGTTGCGTGGAATTCTGATCGTCGGACTTGCGATGTCACCGCTGGCGGCGGGCGCACAGACTGGAGCCGATCCGCTGCAGGAAGTGCTGGACGGAACGCAATCGCCGGAAATGAGTCTGGAGGATGTGCGGCTCAGCCTTCAGCAACTCGATCAGGATTTGCAGCAACTCAGGACACAACTCGTCACCACGGGGCAGGTCTCTTCCGGTGTGCCGCTAGATGCGGAAACCCTGGCGCGGCTCGACGCGATCGAAGCGCGAATCCGCACGCTGACGGGTCGGGTTGAGGAAATCCAGTTCGAGGTCCGCAGCGTGGCCGAGGATGGCGGACGGCGCATCGCGGACATGGATTTCCGGCTGACCGAACTGGAGGGCGGCGACACCGCATTCGTCGCCCCCGCATCCGATCTGGGCGGTGCCACATCCGTTACCCCGGATGGGGCATCATCCGCGGCCCCGCAGGTGGCGCTGACCGAACAATCGGCGTTCGACGCCGCGAAGAGGATGTACGATGCCGGTGATTATTCCGCAGCGGTGGCGGAGTTCGAACGCTTCATCGAGACGTTCCCCGGCGGCCCGTTGACCACCAGGGCCCGGTATTTCGCCGCCCTCAGCTATGATGGGCTGAACCAGCCCCGCGCGGCGGCGATCAACTATCTCAACGCGTTTTCCGCCGCACCTGAGGGGGACGATGCGCCCGAGGCCCTGCGCCGCCTTGCGGGGGCATTGGGCCAGATCGGGCAACAGACCGAAGCCTGTCTGACCTATGACGAGGCGCTCGACCGCTTCACCGATCAGGGTGACGAGTATGTGTCGAGCATAGTCGAGGCGAAGCAAGGGCTCGGCTGCTTATAGACGATGCTGGACCACGATGTCCTCTCGCAGCGGTTGCACGGTCCGCTGGGCGTCGCCGTATCGGGCGGCGGCGATTCAGTGGCGCTTCTGATCGCGCTGCGCGATTGGGCAAGCTCCCGCGAGGTCGCACTGAAGGTCGCGACCGTGGATCACGCCCTGCGAGACGAAAGCGCCGAGGAGGCGCGCTGGGTCGGGCGGCTGTGTCGCGACCTCGATCTGCCGCATGTCGTTCTGAACTGGCACCGCGCGCCTGACGCCACGGGCAATCTGGCGGAGCAGGCTCGTCACGCGCGGCGTGCCCTTCTGGCCGACTGGATCAAGGCTGAGGGCGGTCGCACCGTCGTTCTGGGGCACACACGCGACGATCTGGCAGAGACATTCCTGATGCGGCTGGCCCGCGGCTCCGGCCTTGCAGGGTTGAGCGCGATGCAGGCCGTTTCGGATGGCAACGGCGTGAGGTGGTTGCGGCCCATGCTGAACACCGGACGCAGCGATTTGCGTGGCTTTCTGACCGAGAGGAACCAGACTTGGCACGACGATCCCTCGAACGAGGATGACCTGTACCAGCGGGCCCGAACGCGAAAGGCGCTCGCCGTTCTGCGGGGCATCGACATCGACGCGGGCTGCATTGCGCAAACAGCGCACCGCTTACGCGACAGCAGAATCGTGGTGGACCGGCACGTTGCGGATTTGGCCCGAAATTGCCTGAGCCAGACGCGTTTCGGAGAGATCATCCTCTCGAAAATCGTATTCGAGCAGGCTCCCGCGATCCTGCAGCAGCAGTTGCTGCGCGACATCCTGCGCTATTTTTCGGGTTCGGTTCATGCCCCGCGCTTCGAGGCGATCGTGCGATTGCACGGCCGAATTCTGGCGGGTGAGGCGTCCACGCTCAGCGGAGTGCAGATCAGCGGCGCGGACCGCATCTGCCGGTTTTCACGCGAACCCGCCTTCGTGCCGCCTATGGTGGCAATGGATGAATGTCGCGTCATCTGGGACCATCGCTGGACCGTTTCCGTTCTCAAACCGGGATACCAGCTCGGCCCGCTGGGCATGGAGGGGGTGCGCCAGTGCGGACCCCGCCCAAGGAGGGTGCGTGCCACGACGGCCCATGCCTTGCCCGCCATATGGGCCGGGGATGAGGTGGTCGCGACGCCCGTGCTCAAACCGCGCAGCGACATCTCATTCCGGGTGAGACATTTTGCGGGGCCTGACCCGCATTGAATGCCTGCCGTCGGAGGTCTATGTTGTGAGCCATAACACAATAGCGCGGCATGAGGGTCGCGCAGGTGTGCGGGAGTATTCTGTTGGGCAACGGTAAAAATCTTGCGTTCTGGGCGGTGCTTTTCGTCCTCGTGATCGCACTGTTCAATCTGTTCGAAGGGTCGGCCACGTCGACGCGTGCTGGGCTTCAGCCTTATTCGACCTTCCTGGAGTCGGTGGAGGCCGGTCGCGTGAACAGCGTCACCATCGACGGTGAGCGTGTGACCTACACCATGGGTGAGAGCGGCGCGGAATTCCGCACCATTCGCCCCGTGGACGACAGCGAGTTGTTCACCGAGTTGCGCGAAAACGACGTCACCGTCGAGGCGGAGGCGCAGCAGCAAACCGGACTTCTGGCCATGATCGGCCCGTTCCTGCCGATCCTGCTGCTGATCGGTGTATGGATCTTCTTCATGAACCGGATGCAGGGCGGCGGTCGCGGCGGTGCGATGGGCTTTGGCAAGTCCAAGGCGAAGCTGCTGACCGAAAAATCGGGCCGTGTGACCTTCGACGATGTCGCCGGCATCGATGAGGCGAAGGATGAGCTGGAGGAGATCGTGGAATTTCTGCGCGACCCGCAGAAGTTTTCCCGCTTGGGCGGTAAAATCCCCAAGGGCGCATTGCTCGTCGGCCCGCCGGGAACAGGTAAGACCCTGCTGGCCCGCGCCATCGCGGGTGAGGCCGGGGTGCCATTTTTCACGATTTCCGGCTCCGATTTCGTGGAAATGTTCGTCGGCGTCGGCGCCAGCCGTGTCCGCGACATGTTCGAACAGGCCAAGAAAAACGCCCCCTGCATCGTGTTCATTGATGAGATCGACGCCGTGGGCCGGTCGCGCGGCGCGGGCTATGGCGGCGGCAACGATGAGCGGGAGCAGACGCTTAACCAGCTGCTGGTTGAGATGGACGGGTTCGAGGCGAACGAAGGCGTGATCCTGATCGCGGCGACCAACCGCCCCGACGTGCTCGATCCCGCCCTGTTGCGCCCCGGTCGTTTCGACCGTCAGGTTCAGGTTCCCAACCCCGATATCAAGGGGCGTCAACGCATCCTCGAGGTGCACTCGCGCAAGGTTCCGCTGGGCCCCGATGTCGATCTGCGGGTCATCGCGCGGGGAACGCCCGGATTTTCCGGTGCGGACCTTGCGAACCTCGTCAACGAAAGCGCGCTGACAGCTGCGCGCACCGGCAAGCGGTTCGTGACGATGGACGATTTCGAGAATGCGAAAGACAAGGTCATGATGGGGGCGGAGCGTCGCTCGATGGTCATGTCCGACGATGAGAAGAAGCTGACGGCCTATCATGAGGCTGGCCACGCGATCGTCGGCCTGAACTCACCGCAGCACGATCCCATTCACAAGGCGACGATCATTCCGCGGGGCCGCGCACTGGGTCTGGTGCTCAGCTTGCCCGAGCGGGACCAGCTGTCCGTCAGCTTCACCAAATATACGTCGATGATCGCCATGGCGATGGGCGGGCGCGTGGCGGAGGAGTTGATCTTCGGCAAGGAAAACATCACCTCCGGTGCGTCCTCCGACATCAAACAGGCGACCCGCATCGCCCGTGCGATGGTGACGCAGTTCGGTTTTGCCGAGGAGCTGGGCTATGTCGATTATGCCAATGAACAGCAATCCTATCTGGGAAATTACGGTGGCGGCGCCAGCCATTCGGGCGATACGCAAAAGCTGATCGACGACAAGGTTAAGGAGATCGTCGATCAGGGTTATGAGACGGCCCGCCGTATCCTGACCGAGCGTGCGACCGATCTGGAGCGGCTTGCCCAGGGTCTTCTGGAATACGAAACCCTGACCGGAAACGAGATCACCAAGGTCATCAACGGCGAACCGCTCAACCGTGGCGGTGACGATGATGAGGCCGATCAGGGCGGAACGCCCTCCGTGACCGCAATTCCCAAGGTTCACAAGCCGCGCTCCGACGGGGCTGGCGATGCGGAGCCGCAACCCTCCTGAACGGGCAGGGCCAGGATGATATAAACGCCGGGAGCCTTGAGAGCTTCCGGCGTTTTCGTTTCCAGCCTGAACCCGAGCGCGTCGCCACGTCGTCCCCAGTTGCGAAGGGGTCGCAAACCTGCGCCCCACAGCGGCGTCGTTCGGTTTGAGTGATGCGATACCGTTTCGTGTATTCTGGCCGATAGGACCCCCGACATGGCGCACAAGACCGATATCGAGATCGCCCGTGAGGCCAGCAAATTGCCGATACAGCAGATCGGGCAGAAGCTGGGCATCGCGTGGGAGCACCTTTTGCCCTTCGGTCACGACAAGGCAAAGATATCCGAGGCGTTCATTGCATCGCTGGCCGGCCGTCCCGATGGCAAGCTGATCCTCGTGACCGCCATCAATCCGACCCCGGCGGGTGAGGGCAAGACGACGACGACCGTCGGGCTGGGTGACGGACTGAACGCCATCGGCAAGAAGGCCGCGATCTGCATCCGCGAGGCTTCGCTCGGCCCGTGTTTCGGCATGAAGGGCGGGGCGGCTGGCGGCGGCTACGCGCAGGTGATCCCCATGGAGGAGATGAACCTGCATTTCACAGGTGATTTCCATGCCGTCACCTCGGCGCACAATCTGCTGAGCGCGATGATTGACAACCATATCTACTGGGGCAACGCACTGAAAATCGACCAGCGCCGTGTCGTCTGGCGCAGGGTGATGGACATGAACGACCGCGCCCTGCGCGACGTGGTGACATCGCTGGGCGGCGTGACGAACGGTTTCCCCAGCCAGTCCGGGTTCGACATCACCGTCGCCTCCGAGGTGATGGCCATTTTGTGCCTGTCCACCGATCTGGCCGACCTCAAGGCGCGTCTGGGCGATATCATCGTGGCCTACCGCCGGGACAAGACTCCGGTTTACTGCCGCGACATCAAGGCGGACGGCGCAATGACCGTACTGCTGCAACAGGCGATGCAGCCCAATCTGGTGCAAACGTTGGAGAACAATCCCGCCTTCGTCCATGGTGGCCCGTTCGCCAATATCGCGCATGGCTGCAATTCCATTGTGGCCACGAAAACGGCACTGAAGCTGGCCGATTATGTGGTGACGGAGGCAGGCTTCGGCGCCGATCTGGGGGCCGAGAAGTTCATGAACATCAAGTGTCGCAAGGCGGACCTCGCCCCGGCGGTGGTCGTGGTCGTCGCGACCATTCGCGCGATGAAGATGAACGGCGGCGTGGCCAAGGCCGATCTGGGGCACGAGAATGTCGCCGCCGTCCAAGCGGGCTGTGCGAATCTGGGGCGGCATATCGAAAACGTCAAAAGCTTCGGCGTACCCGTCATCGTCGCGATCAACCATTTCGCGACCGACACGCAAGCGGAGGCGACCGCCGTGAAGGACTACGTCACCACTCAGGGCACCGAGGCGATCATGTGCAGGCATTGGGCGCAAGGCTCCGCCGGGATAACCGACCTCGCCACCCGGGTCGCCGCGATTGCCGATGCGGACATGGCGAACTTCGCGCCGCTCTATCCCGATGACATGCCATTGTTCGAGAAGATACAGACCATCGCCCGGCGCATTTACCGCGCGGATGACGTGCTGGCCGACAAGAAAATCCGCGATCAGTTGCGCGATTGGGAGGATGCCGGCTACGGCCATCTGCCGGTGTGCATGGCCAAGACTCCCTACAGTTTCTCGACCGATCCGAACCTGCGCGGTGCGCCAACGGGCCATTCCGTGCCCGTGCGTGAGGTTCGCCTGAGCGCGGGCGCGGGCTTCATCGTCGCCATCTGTGGTGAGATCATGACCATGCCGGGTTTGCCTCGCATGCCGAGCGCCGAGACGATCACGCTCAACGAGGCAGGGCAGATCGACGGGCTGTTCTGATCTGGTGTTGACGCGCCGCGGACGGGGGGGCAGGACGTTCCCGTAAAGGAGAACGGTCGATGACCCTGCCCGCAGATTGTAATTCCATGGCCGAGCTTCGCGCCGAAATCGACAGGCTCGACGCTCAGCTGGTCCAGATGCTGGTCCGACGCGCCGCGTTCATCGACCGCGCGGCGGAGCTGAAACCGGCGGAAAACCTGCCCGCCCGGATCGACACGCGCGTGGCTGAGGTGATCGACAATGTGCGCGGTATGGCCGCCGATCACGGACTGGACCCTGACTTGGCCGAGGATGTGTGGCGCACGCTCATCGAATGGTCCATCGCCCGCGAAGAGCGCCTACTTTCCCGCTGAACTGGAGAAGCCTATGACTGCCGACATCATTGATGGAAAAGCGTTTGCCGCCACTGTCCGCGCCCGGGTGGCGGAGCATGTCAGCCGCCTGGCCAGCCTGGACATCACCCCCGGTCTGGCGGTCGTTCTGGTGGGGGAGGACCCGGCAAGTCAGGTCTATGTTCGCAACAAGGGCAAGCAAACCGTCGAGGTTGGCATGGCCTCGTTCGAGCACAAGCTGGATGTGAACACCTCCGAGGCGGATTTGCTGGCGCTGATCGAGCGGTTGAACGCAGATCCCGCAGTGCATGGCATCCTGTGCCAACTGCCTGTGCCTGACCACATCGACGCGGACAAGGTTCTGGCCGCCATTGATCCGGCCAAGGACGTGGACGGTTTCCATATCTCGAACGTGGGCCTGCTGGCGACTGGGCAAAAGGCGATGGTGCCCTGCACCCCGCTGGGTTGCCTGATGATGCTGCGGGAACGGCATGGGTCATTGTCCGGGATGAACGCGGTCGTGGTTGGCCGTTCGAACATCGTGGGCAAACCGATGGCGCAGCTGTTGCTGCGCGACAGCGCCACGGTCACGATCGCCCATAGCCGCACGAGGGATATCGAGGCGCTGTGCCGAACGGCGGATATCCTGATCGCCGCTGTCGGACGACCGCAGATGATCACCGGCGACTGGATCAAGCCGGGCGCGACCGTCATCGACGTGGGCATAAACCGCGTTCCCAATGGTGAGAAAACCCGCCTGGTCGGGGATGTGGACTTTGCCAGCGCGGTGGAGGTCGCAGGTGCGATAACCCCGGTTCCCGGCGGTGTCGGCCCCATGACCATCGCGTGTCTGCTGGCAAACACGGTCACGGCCTGTTGCCGGGCAAATGGCCTGCCGGAACCCGAGGGGCTGACGATCTAGGCGCAGAGCGAGGCCGGAATCGAATGTTGCGGCGCGCGTGTCAGACGAACCGTCGCACCGGCCGGGAACAGGCGCCGCAACTCCGGGGAGCTGACGTGCAGCCCGCCGGTATAGGTGCCGAAGGCCGGCATGATCAGCCGCGTCCGATCCATCACGAAACAGGCCGAGCTTAGCCGCCGCCCCCGCAGGGTCAGACTGGCCTTGGGATGATAGTGGCCTGAAACCTCGAACTCCTGCCGGGACGTATCCGCGATATGTCGGAAGTGCACAGTGCCGATTCGCACCTCCGTCAGATGCTCCCCGGCCAGATCGGTCATGCCCGGATCGTGATTGCCCTCGATCCAGATCCACCGCCTGCCGGCCATCATCGTGGCAAGGTCCGCGCGATGCGCCGCGTCCAGCGCCTGCGCGGCGGCAAGGTCATCGAAGCTGTCGCCCAGACAGATCACCGTCGCAGGGGACAAGCTGTCGATCTCCTGACGCAAACGGTCCAGCGTGGCTTGCGTTTCATAGGGGGGCAGCAACACACCGCCACGCCGCGCGATCCGCTCCGACTTGCCCAGATGCAGATCCGATACGCACAGTATTGATTCGGATGCGCACCACAGCGCACCGCTGGGGCGCGGGCTCAAAGTCAGGTCGCCCAGGGTGAATGCGCAATCGGTCATGGTGCATACAAACCATGAACACCGACGAAAGGTAAAGCGCTCAAACGCAGTTTACAGCCGCCGAAGGCCAGTCAACGCACCGTCGCCCTGCGCCGCGATCCGGTCACAGGCCAGATCGAAGGGTTCGCGCACCGTGGCCATGGCGAAGGCGTTGGCGTGCAGCAACGTATCGGGGTCGATCAACACGCCGACATGCCCCTTCCAGAAGGCCAGATCGCCGCGCCGACGATCCCCGGCGACGTCTTGCCCCAATGCGGATTGCATATCGCTGTCGCGGGGGCATTCCAGACCGGCCATGTACATTGCGATTTGCATCAGCCCGGAACAGTCGATGCCGGATGCGGTCCTGCCGCCCCACAGATAGGGCACGCCGGCAAACCGTTCCGCGATGGCGACCCAATCGCCGCCGGGCAGGGCATCGGACAGGTGTCGGCCCGGCACCCAGCCGCCGGTGTCAAGCTCCAACCATTTGCCCTCCTGACCCACGACCGTCACCGTCGACGCCATGGGAAGCATGTCGAAGGGTCGGGTCTTGACCTCCGGCTCGGGGTAGCAATGCGTCATCAAGGCTGTGACGTGGTGGGTCGCGGCCTCCACCGGTTCCAGCATGAAGTTCGGCACCCATCCGACATAGCCGTCCCGGCGCGCCTGTCCCCACGCCAGCCCGGTATCGTCGTCGATATCGTAGACGGTGAAGACCTCACCCCGCAGCAATTGCGAGCTCAGCCCGGCCTCAGGTTCTGCCCGCGCGGTCATCGGGGCGGAGGACGTGGCGACCATGCGGTCCTGCCCCGCGACATATCTCGACGCCTCGACCGTTCCCTTCAGATGCTCGGCGGCCAGATCGCTGCGGGCGGGAGTGATGCGGGGATCGAATGTCATGAATATCGCCTTTCGATTACGCTCAAGAGGGCGCGAATACCTTGGTGTGCGCCGCCCTTGGGCCTCGCAGGTTTGGCGGAAGGCGTCCAGCCGTACAGGTCGAAATGCGCGAAGCTGCCGGCGTTTTCGACGAACCGGCGCAGGAATAGGGCCGCAGTGATGGCGCCCGCCATGCCGCCTGCCGGGGCGTTGTCCAGATCGGCGATGCCCGGCTCGATCATGCTCTCATACGGCTCCCAGAAGGGCATCCGCCACAATGGATCGTGAACCGCGTCGGCGGCCGCACCGATCATGCCCGCCAGTCCATCATCATCGGTGAAGTATGGCGGCAGGTCCGGGCCGAGCGCGACGCGCGCCGCACCCGTCAGCGTGGCCATGCAGAGCATCAGGTCGGGGCTTTCCTCATCACCCAGCGCCAGCGCATCGGCCAGAACCAGGCGGCCCTCCGCGTCAGTATTGTTGATCTCGACCGACAGCCCCTTGCGGCTGCGCAGGATGTCCCCGGGGCGAAAGGCGTTGCCGGAAACGGAATTCTCGACCGCCGGAATCAGAAGGCGCAAGCGCACCGGCAGGTCGAGCGCCATGATCATGTGGGCCAGACCGATGGCATTGGCGCTGCCGCCCATGTCCTTTTTCATGATGCCCATCGAGGCGCCGGGCTTCAGGTTCAGACCACCCGTATCGAAACAGACGCCCTTGCCAACCAGAGTGACCTTGGGTGCGTCGGGGTCGCCCCAGCTCAGGTCGAGCAGACGGGGGGCCGAGGTCGAGGCCCGGCCGACCGCATGGATCATCGGCAGGTTCGCACCCAGCAAATCGTCGCCCAGCGTCACGTTCAGCGTGGCGTCATGCATCTGCGCCAACGCGCGGACCTCCCCCTCCAGCTCGGCGGGGCCCATATCGCTGGTGGGCGTGTCGATCAGGCGCTGGGTCAGTGCCGCGCCCGTGGCGATGATCTGCAACCGATCCGCAGCGCAGCTCTCGGGACAGATCAGTTTCGCCGCTTCGGGTTTGGCGGCAATGTAGCGATCGAAGGAATATTCTGACAGCAGCCAGCCCAGGGCCTGCTCATCCATGTCGAATCCCTCGGGCGCGCTGGCGATGCGATAGGTTCCGGCCGGCAGCAGTGGCGCATAGCGCGCCAGATGCATCCGCCCGCGCGCCCGCAGCCGCCCCGTGCCCCATCCGATCAGGACCGCCGAAATCTGTCCGTCCTCTGCCGGAAGCAGGCAGAAATTGCCGAGCGCACCTGAAAACCCTGCCGATTCCGCCCATTTGCGGTGCGTGGCGGATACCGGCCAGTCATCGCCCGGTGACACCACATGCAGGTCGATCGCTGCGTCGGTTTCAGTCGAAAATGTCAGGTTCATGTCCATGTCCGCTCCGCAAATCAGGTTCGCGAAGACTAGGCATCACGCGCCGGAGTGTCACGCCCCGGCGCAGGATCAGGATGGACCCCATGATTGCGATGGGTTCAGACCCCGTCGCCGCCCAGACGCACCAGCGTGAACAGCGAATCCTCACCCAGTCGGATCAGCCGGGCGCTGATTGCGCTGATCGCTACCGTGTCGCCCAGCCTCAGCACATCGGCCAGATCGGTTGCCACGACGCTCATCCGGGGCAATCCGATCCTGTTTGTAAGCTCCACCAGAACGTGCGCGATCTGGGATGCTGTTTCGTAATCCTGCTCACGTTCGGCGCGCTCAAGTTTTGACAGGCGTTCGGTGATTTGATAGATCGCATCCTCCACCATCTCCTGACACCGCAGAGTTCCCAGACTTTGCTGCAATCCTACGACTGCGGACGTATCGACCAGCGCAGATTCCTGCGCGGTAATACGGATCACCCGATCCGACATCACAATAGCTCCCACTTCTCCCATTATGCCAAACGCGCTTTGCACACCCAATGCGTTGCGTGTCTGACCCACCGGTGAGTAAACGTTGTCCTGCGTTGAATCGTTGCCTTCGCGCCTGTATTGCTGAACTTAAGGTTAAAATCGGGGAACCATATGCAACATATCAAAGTCCTGCCAAACTATCTGGCGAAGCGGCTCGAACGGTGGCGCAAGACCACGTTCGAGGATAACCGCGAGTGGTATTCACACCTGGCCGAGCATGGCCAGCATCCGCGCGCGATGTTCATTTCGTGCTGTGACAGCCGCGTTGATCCCGTCGGTATGTTCGAGGGCGAGCCGGGGGATTTCTTCCTCGTGCGCAACGTTGCTAACCTCGTGCCGCCATACTCCCCCGACCGGGAGCTGCACGGCACATCGGCGGCGATAGAATACGCGGTGACCGTGCTGGGGGTCAGCCATATCGTCATCCTGGGCCATTCCGGCTGCGGCGGGGTCGCGGCGTGCTACGAGAAATGCGAAGGCGCCGGAAGCAAGCTGGATGAGGATTCCAGTTTCATCAGCCGTTGGATGGACATCCTTACGCCCGGATACGAGCGGATCAAGGACATCCCCGGGGATCGTGCGGAGCGCCTGCAATCGCTGGAACACGAAAGCATCAAGGTCAGCCTTGAAAACCTTCTGACCTTTCCGTTCGTCCGCGATGCGGTGGATAATGGGCGATTGGCGATGCATGGCGCGTGGACAGATATCGGATCGGGCGAGTTGCACGCCTATGACGGCAGTCTGGATCAGTTCCGCCCGATCTAGTGCTAGACCCTAGCGGTAAACCTCTCCGTCGTGGCGCAGGACCTGCGCCCCGGCGTCCCCCCATACGATCACGTCGCGATAACCGTCCGAAGTCGTAGATGCGATTTCCAGAGATCCCTGTGCCGTCACGTCCGCGAGGATATGTGCGTCTCCGTTCCGAACCCCGATGATCCAGGTGCGGCAGCCATCGGCACTGCAATAGTCGGCACCTTCGCCCTGAACCACGATTTCGGGCACGTCGTCGCCGTTCAGATCGGTCAGCCCGGCAACCAGCTCACCCAAACCGGGATCAATCGTGTTCGCCAGCATGTCCAGCGCCAGCACAGCCTCGCCATTCGGGCCGGAGGAGCCGGGAACGATTCCGACGAAGCCGGATTCGTCCGCCTCCCACGCGACAGCCTCCGGCAGGTCGAACGCCTCGCCATAGATCAGGCCCTCCAGCTCCTCCCGGTAGCTGGCGCCGTCGTATTTGTGCACGATTGCGGGTTGATCCTGAACGCGCGCGATCAGGTCGGGCCAGCTCATGGAATAGGAACCTGCAACCTCGACCGGGCCGAGCGCGGCCAGGATGATCTGCCAGTGTTCGTCCTGCGTGCGGTTGATCGCCCAGCTCAGACAGTCCACCTCGCAGAACAGGCCGGGCTTGGCGAACACCATGACCGAGGCGTTGCCGTCTGCGGCCAGATCGCATCTTTGGAATGCGAAGGCCGCGTCCACATCCGTGTTCTCCGTTTGCATCACGGCGCGCTCGGCCGTGAACAGCGTGTCGAAGGCCTCCCGCTCCACCGGGGTGAGGTCGTCGAATGTCAGGGTTGGAACGATGGCCTCACCTGCTGTGCAGGCCATGGCGGTGCCCGCTCCGGCAAACGAGGCCAGAACCAGAACCGTTGTGAAAAGATGTTGCATGTAAGGCCCCCAGCCTGCCGCGGAGGCATCCATCCCCCGCCCGACAGGACGGAGGATGGCAGAACCGGATCGTTCCGGCAAATGCCGAATGTTCAGCCCTTTTTCAGGATGCGGCGTCCCAGCAGTTCCGCGATCTGAACCGCGTTCAGGGCCGCGCCCTTGCGCAGGTTGTCGGACACACACCAGAAGTTCAGGCCGTTGTCGATCGTGCTGTCCTGACGGATGCGGCTGATATAGGTCGCGAACTCACCCACGCATTCGACCGGGGTGACATAGCCGCCATCCTCCCGCTTATCGACCACCATGATGCCGGGGGCCTCACGCAGGATGTCGCGGGCCTCGTCCTCGTCCAGGAAATCCTCGGTTTCGATGTTGATCGATTCCGAATGGCCGACGAAGACCGGCACGCGCACGCAGGTCGCCGTGACCTTGATGGACTTGTCGATGATCTTCTTGGTCTCGGCGACCATCTTCCATTCTTCCTTGGTCGAGCCGTCCTCCATGAAGACGTCGATATGCGGAATCACGTTGAAGGCGATCTGCTTGGGATAGACGGACGGTGCGCGCTCCTGCCCCGGCACGTACATGCCCTTGGTCTGCATCCACAACTCGTCCATCGCCTCCTTGCCCGAGCCGGAAACCGACTGGTAGGTGGACACGACGACGCGCTTGATCTTCGCCCGGTCGTGCAGCGGCTTCAGTGCGACGACCATCTGTGCGGTCGAGCAGTTGGGGTTCGCGATGATGTTCTTCTTCGCATAGCCCTCGATCGCGTCGGGGTTCACCTCGGGCACGATCAGCGGCACATCGGCATCATAGCGGTAGAGCGAGGAGTTATCGATCACCACACAGCCGGCCTTGGCCGCGACGGGCGCGTATTTCTTGGTCGCGTCCGATCCGATCGCGAACAGCGCCATGTCCCAACCGGTGAAGTCGAAAGTGTCGAGATCCTGGGTTTTCAAAGTTCGATCCCCGAACGCGCATTCCGTGCCCAGGCTCTTGCGGCTGGCCAGAACGGCGATTTCATCAACGGGGAATTCACGCTCGGACAAGATGTTGAGCATTTCGCGGCCCACGTTTCCCGTGGCTCCGACGACGACGATCCTGTAACCCATCTCCCTCTGTCTCCTGATAAGGGTTTTCAAACAGGCGCGTCTTAGACCATCGGCGCGCAAAAGGGAAACGGCGAAGGCTGTATGCCTACAACATGCGTGTCATCTGGGTCGCATGTCGGAACCCGAAGATCACGCGAAGCAGGCCGATATCGTGCGCATCCGTCACGGTGTAGCCGTGGCGCGCATACAGTGCCTGCGCCCGCCGGTTTTCGTCGATCACGTCCAGCCGGATGCCCTGCTTTCCCAGCGCGGCAGCCTTGGCATCCAGCGCGTGCAGCAGCGCCGTGCCGATGCCGGAGCCACGATAGCGCTCCGCCACCGCGATGCCATCCACCAACAGCTTGTCCGAGCGTTCCTGCGTCTGCAACAAGTTCAGGATCAGACCCCGCCAGAACCCGCCGAAAGGGCCGTAATGCCCGTGCAGCCGGGCGCCGAACCGTTCGGTCAAGCCGCCCTGTTCGGTCCTGAAACCCGCGACGCCGACCACGCGACCGGTCTGCGTGTCGATTGCGACCACGGCGAAATTCGCGTTCAGGGTATCGTGCACAAAATCGCGGATGCGCGCGCCGCGTCCCAGAAAACGTGCCAGCTTCGGCCCGAACGCATCCAGATACAGGTCGGTCACGTCTGCGCGGTGCTGCGGTGCGAAGCCGTCGAACATCTCTATTTCGCGATTCCCCGCGTCGCGGCTTTGTGAAGGGACGGCAGGGCGGGACGCGTGTACCATGGCTTCATTCGGAAAGGAGACGCTCATGTTTCGTCGTCGCATCAGTCTGACCCGCATATTCGAGGTTTTCATCCTTCGCGCCCTTTGCGCCGCGCGGACATCCTGCAACATGGAGCGGTGTCCGGGCCAGTGCTGAAGTGGGTTGCGCCCCTGCTGCTGACCACGGCCCCCGCGCTGGCGGACAGTGCGGAGATTATCGAGGTACGCCTCGTCGAGGCTGAGGCCGGCTGGACGTTCCACGTGACCGTGGCCCATGCCGATACGGGGTGGGATCACTACGCCGATGGCTGGCAGGTCCGCAGCGGCGACACCGTCCTGGCGCATCGCACCCTGACCCATCCGCATGTCGAGGAGCAGCCCTTTACCCGCAGCCTGTCCGGCATCGAGATTTCGCAGGATATCGCGCGGGTGCAGGTCACGGCCCATGACACCCGGCATGGATGGGCGAAACCGTACAACGTGGACCTGCCGCGCTGAAATTCCAGCTGAACTTCTGATTGTCATGATGAACTGGTCGGGCAGAGAGGATTCGAACCTCCGACCCCCTGCTCCCGAAGCAGGTGCGCTACCAGGCTGCGCCACTGCCCGACCGTGGGCGAGGATTTGCCCTATTCCTTGTCCGAGCGCAAGGGGCCTTCGCGCAGGCCGAACAGACGCATGATGTCGCCGGTCCGCATTCCCAGCGCCGTATCGCCGCGCGGTGTGCGCCCGGCAGTGACGGGGCGCTCCGTCGTGGTGCCGCCGCCTTCCTCACGCATGACGATATACAGACCGCTCGCGATGATGACGGCGGTTCCGATGGCGGTGGCCAGGGCCGGCATCTCATCAAAGAAGATCAGACCGAACAGCACGGCCCAGATGATCTGCGAATATTGCATCGGGGCGACCACCGACACGGCGGCCCGCTGATAGGCCAGCAACAACCCCAGCATCCCACAGAACCCCAGGACAGCGAGAAAGGCCGCCAGCCCCAGATCGCCGATCGGCATGGGAATATAGACGAAGGGCATCAGCGTTCCCATCACCACGAGGTTCGCCATCATCGGATACAGGATCATCACGGCGGAGCGTTCCTGCCCGCCGATCTTTCGCAGGATGATGGAGACGAATGAGCCGCAGATCGCGGAGGTCAGCGCCGCAAGGTGGCCGATGCTCAATTCGGTCGTTGCCGGTTGCAGGACAATCAGCACGCCGACCAGTCCGGTAAAGACCGCGATCCAGCGGCGCAAGCCGACCTTTTCGCCCAGAAAGGGCACGGACAGCGCGGTTATCAGCAGCGGTTGCGCGAACAGGATCGCATAGACTTCGGTCAATGGCAGATGGGTGAAGGCATAGAAGGCGGAAAAGCCGGTGATGACCCCCAGCCCCGCCCGCGTGGCGACCCAACCGGGGTGGCGCGGGCGCAACGTGCCCGGTTTCGCATCGCGCACCAGCATCAGCATGACCAGCGGCATCCCGAACAGAACGGAGAAAAAGGCGATCTGGAAGGTGGAATACGTCGCCCCCAACGCCTTGATGACCGCATCGTGGCTGGCGAAGAAGCCGAAGCCCACCAAGGCGGTCACGGCACCGCTTTTCCGGATCTGCATTTCTGGCGCCTCCCTCGTGTGGCTCAGCGTCTATCGAAAGGACAGTATCGGTGTCGATGCAAGGATCATCGCCTCATACCGGGCATGTTCTGCTGGCAGGACATGCTTCGTGAGGGCTGGACGGGAGGGCGCGCGCCTGTCGTCCATCTGTTCGAAAATCCGGGCCGTGTCCCCGTGCAACATGTCGCGCGTTCAGCGACAAAAACATCCGGTACACCCCCCGCTCGAATTACACGAGCGGCGCGATTTGCCGATCCGGTGTGGGGGTGTTTCGGCCGGAAACCCTGTCATCGACACGGCTTCCGGCCAGATTTAATGCATGCTCACCGCATGTCGGATCAGTTCAGCGACGCATCCAGCTCGGAGAGAATCGCATCGCCCATTTCCGCGGTGCTCAGCGGGGTGCCGCCCTCTTCGCCCATCAGGTCGGGGGTTCGTGCACCGCCCTGCAATGTCCGCTCCACCGCTTGCTCCAGCCGATCGGCCTCCTCGCCCTGATCGAACGAGTAGCGCAGCGCCATGGCAAAGCTGAGGATGCACGCGATCGGGTTCGCCTTGCCCTGACCCGCAATGTCGGGGGCGGAGCCGTGCACAGGCTCGTACAGCGCCTTGGGCATGCCGTTTTCCATCGGTGCGCCCAGCGACGCGGATGGCAGCATCCCCAGCGAGCCTGTCAGCATCGCCGCCGTGTCGGACAGGATGTCACCGAACAGGTTGTCGGTGACGATCACGTCGAACTGCTTGGGCCAGCGGCACAACTGCATCGCGCCCGCATCGGCATACATGTGCGTCAGCTCGATATCGGGATATTCGGCGTCGCGCAGTTTTTGCACTTCCTCGCGCCACAGGACGCCGCTTTCCATCACGTTGGCCTTTTCCATCGAGCAGACGCGGCTGTCGCGGCGGCGGGCCAGCTCGAACGCGGAGCGGGCAACGCGGATGATCTCGGAGGTGGTGTAGCGTTGCGTGTTGATGCCGACACGCTCGTTCCCTTCCTCGAAGATCCCGCGCGGCTCCCCGAAATAGACACCGGAGGTCAGTTCGCGCACGATCATGATGTCCAGACCGGCCACGATATCACGCTTGAGCGAGGAGAAATCCGCCAGCGCGTCGAAACATTGCGCCGGCCGCAGGTTCGAGAACAGGTCCATTTCCTTGCGCAGGCGCAGCAGACCCCGTTCCGGCTTGATGGAGAAATCCAGATCGTCGTATTTCGGGCCGCCGACCGCGCCCAACAGAACCGCATCCACCGATTGCGCCTTGGCCATCGTGTCGTCGGTCAGGGGGGTGCCGTGTGCATCATAGGCCGCGCCGCCCACCAGATCCTCGAACACGTCGAAGGCCATCGCGCGGTTCGCGGCGTACCAGTCGATGATCCGCCGGACCTGCTCCATGACTTCCGGGCCGATGCCGTCACCGGCCAGAATGAGAAGGGAGGGATTTTTCATGGCGGTCTCCTTGCTGAAAGCCTTCTGCGTGTTGGGCTGGGAGGGGCGGAAAGTCAAGCGAGAGCGGCGTGGAAGTAAGCCTGCCTCTGCCCTCAGGGCAGGTCCACATCGACCCAGACCAGCCGGTGGTCCGAGGCCATGGCCGCCTCATGCAATGGCGCGCCCGGGATGGGCCAGAAGACGCCCGCGCCGCTGACGCGCAACCGCGCATCGGGCAGGACGTAATCCACCCGCAGGTTCCCCGGCCCCGGATCGTCGCGCCAGTCCGCCGTGTCCTGATCCGCTGGCCCCAGATGCGCATCGTTCGCACCGCCAACCCCTGCAATCACCGCCCCGCGGCTGGTCGGTGCCGGGTCCTGAAGACGCGGATGTCCCAGCAGGGTGCGCAGGGGACCGCGCCGTGCCTCCCCGTCGAAAGGATCGGCGTTCAGATCGGCCAGCACGGCCACCGGGCCCGGGGCCAGCGGGGCGGTCAGGCCCGCATCGTCGCGCATCGCTTCCCCATCCAGATAGCGGTTGAACCAGGCGATCTCATCCGCGTTGCGCCGACCGTTGCGATCCTGCGCCCCGTCGAAAACCGGGGGGGTTGGGTGCGCGGCCAGAACATGCAGCGTCCTCCCTTGCGGCAAGGCGATCCCGATATCCCAATGACTTTTGGATGATAGACGCTGGATCGCACGCACCTGCGCGGGTTCGTCCATCGGGATCATGCTGCCCGGAACGTCGTCCCACAGGCTCAGCCGAAAGGTCCGGACCGGCCCAATGGGATACCTGCTCAGCAAGGCCATGCCGCGATGACCGGGCCACTTGCCCCAGCCCTGCGCGTCCTCCGGGTCGTTAACCCAGCCATCGCCATCGAGATCCAGCCCCGTCATCACACCAGCGTTCACGGGCCCGGCATAGCTGTACGGATAAATCAGTCCCTGTTCCGCGAGAATCTGCTGCAAACCGGCAAGCGCGCGCAGTTGCGGATCACGGTCCATCTCCGTCAGCAGGACGATATCGGGTGCGACCTCCCGCAGGACCGCCGCGATCTGAAGGATCGGTTGGTCACGGCGTTCCACATCCCGCACCAGATGTCCGGCATAATCGCGGGACAGGGCCACGTTGTAGGTCGCCAGGCGCAGCGTCTCCGCCTGTGCTGCGGCTGTCAGCGACAGGAACAGCGCGAGGGCGACCCGCAGGCTCAATCGGTGCGCGCCCGGTCGATCAGCCATGCGATCTTCAGCATCGCACTGCCCCGATTGAACAGGGCCACGGGAAAGAACGCCCAGAAGACGCAGCACCAGACCAGAGACTGGTAGTTGCCCAACGCGGCGGGATCGAACCATCCGCCACTGCGCGATGCGATAGACAGGACGGCATAGGGCAGGGCCAGTGCGACGATGATGTTCAACAGGCCCGACCGCCGCAGACGCCACGCGATATCCTGACCGACCGACGGATCGAATGTCGGCAGGTTGATCCACAGGTTGAAGCTGTCACGTTCCGCCGGCCAGCGAAAAACCCAGACATAGATCGCGAAAAAGAGGATGGAAATCAGCGCGATCGTGAAGCTCAGCGCCGCTGCACGTTCGACCAGCGGGTTCATTCCCGCACCGATCAGCGTATCGGCCAGAACCACCGGGCTGAACGGTACGCTGAAGATCTCCACCAGCCGGTCGGACAGCGCCAGATAGTCGTCGGAAAACGAGTCCGCCCCGGAATCGGCCCGGCACAGGAACACCAACGCCACGATCAGCACGGCGAAGGTCAGGAACCGGAACCTGTTATAGGGCGGCGCGAACCTGAAATCTATCAATCCCGGATGCGAGGACGCGTATTCGAACATCGTGAACAGGGCGAACAGCGCGCCGATGATCAGCGAAATCTCCTGCCCGGTCCGGGAGGTTTCGGGCAGGAGGAACGCCGGAAGCGCGATGAACACCAAAACAAGGAACGCCCGGGACAGGCTTGAGACCAATCTGGTCAGTACGGTCCCAACACCAGCCCTCGCATGTGCCATCCGGCGTCCCCTCTTGTCATACTAGATCCACGGAGCCGCGGTCTTGTACTGTGCCTCGAAGGCGTCGATCGACGCCGCCTTCTGCATGGTCAGCCCGATATCGTCGAGCCCGTTGAGCAGACAATGCTTGCGGAACGGCTCCACGTCAAAGGAGATCGTGCCTCCATCGGGACCGCTGATCGTCTGGTTTTCCAGATCGACCGTGATCACGGCATTCGCACCGCGCGCTGCATCGTCCATCAACTTATCAACTTCAGATTGTGGCAGAACGATTGGCAGAATGCCATTCTTGAAGCAGTTGTTGAAAAAGATGTCCGCGAAGGATGTGGAGATTACGCAACGGATCCCGAAATCGGCCAGCGCCCAGGGCGCGTGCTCCCGGCTGGACCCGCAGCCGAAATTATCGCCGGCGATGAGGATTTTCGCGTCGCGATAGGCCGGCTGGTTCAGCACGAAGTCGGGAATTTCCTGACCCTGGGCGTCATAGCGCATCTCGTCGAACAGGTTCTTGCCCAGCCCGGTTCGCTTGATCGTCTTCAGGAACTGCTTGGGGATGATCATGTCGGTGTCGATATTGACCAGCGGCATGGGCGCGGCGACGCCTTCGAGTGTGGTGAACTTTTCCATTTTCTTCTCCTCAACCCAATTCGCGCACGTCGGTCAGACGACCGGTGATCGCAGCAGCCGCCGCCATCGCGGGCGAGGCGAGGTGGGTGCGTCCACCGCGGCCCTGACGCCCCTCGAAGTTGCGGTTCGACGTGGACACGCAACGCTCCTCCGGGCTCAACTGATCGGGGTTCATGGCCAAGCACATGGAACAGCCCGCCATGCGCCATTCGAAACCTGCATCCTTGAGGATATCAGCAATGCCCTCTTCCTCTGCCTGGGCGCGGACCAGGCCCGAGCCGGGAACGACCATGGCGCGCAGACCGTCCTTGACCTTCTTGCCCTTCATGATCGCCGCGACCTCACGCAGATCCTCGATCCGGCCATTGGTGCACGATCCGATAAAGACGGTGTCGATGGCCACATCGCTGAGCTTCTGGCCCGGTGTCAGACCCATATAGGCCAGCGAGCGGCGCACGGCCTCGACTTTGCCGCCGGTATAATCGTCGGGCGACGGCACGGTGGCGGTGATCGGCAGAACGTCCTCGGGCGAGGTGCCCCACGTGACCAGCGGTGCGATGTCCTCACCCTTGATGGTCAGAACCTTGTCGAAATGCGCACCCTCATCGGTCTTGAGGGTTTTCCAGTAGGTCAGCGCGGCCTCCCACGCGGCGCCCTTGGGGGCGTGGGGGCGGCCCATGCAATAGTCGAATGTCTTCTCATCCGGCGCGATCAGACCGGCGCGCGCGCCGCCCTCGATGGCCATGTTGCAGACGGTCATGCGACCCTCCATCGACAGATCCTCGATGGCGGAGCCGCAATATTCGATGACGTAGCCGGTGCCGCCCGCGGTGCCGGTCGCGCCGATGACGGCCATGGTGATGTCCTTGGCCGTGACGCCGGGGCGCAGATGGCCCGTGATCTCGACCTTCATGTTCTTGGACTTCTTCTGGATCAGCGTCTGGGTCGCCAGCACATGCTCCACCTCCGACGTGCCGATGCCGTGCGCCAGCGAACCGAACGCACCGTGCGTGGCGGTGTGGCTGTCACCGCATACGACGGTCATGCCGGGCAGGGTCCAGCCTTGCTCGGGCCCGACGATGTGGACGATGCCCTGCCGCACGTCGGACACGGGGTAGTAGTGGATGCCGAAATCCTTGGCGTTCTTGTCCAGCGCATCGACCTGAATCTTTGATTCCGGGTTTTCGATGCCGTTGGCGCGGTCCAGCGTCGTGGGAACGTTGTGATCCGGCACAGCGATGGTCTTGTCCGGCGCGCGCACGGTGCGGTTGTTCAACCGCAGGCCTTCGAAGGCCTGGGGGCTGGTCACCTCATGCACCAGGTGGCGGTCGATATACAGCAGGCAGGTGCCATCGTCAGCTTCGTGGACGACATGCGCGTCCCAGATCTTGTCATACAGGGTCTTGGCCATGGGGGGTCCCTCAAGGATCGATAAATGGGTGTAGGTAAAGCGCGGTCAGCAGGTTTCGCGCACGAAACCGCAGGCGCGTCACAGTTGGGATTCCAGCGTTTTCGCAAGACCGAAGAACCGCCACGGCAGGCGGGCATGATCGTCAAGGATCGGGATATGAGCGGTCAGCTGCGACATGCGCGGAACCTACGCCCGCAAGGGCCCCTGCGCAAGATGCCGCCTGCGCAGGGGCGATCCGCTACCGACCGGCCGAGGCCTCGCGGATATCGTCGCGCACGCATTGGGAGATCAGGTCGTGATTGCCGAGCGAATTTTCACCTATCGTGCCCATCCAGCGCCGCAACTGGCCCACCGCGCGGGCGGAGGCCATGAACCTGTCCTGCGCGATCAGACGCTCCAGCGGGCTGTCGGCGGCCTTGATATTGTCGGCGCCGCCAACCTGCGTGATCACCTGCATGGCGCAAAGACCGCCTTCGCCGGGGCAGGTCTGGTCGCAATATGCCTCGACCGTCGCCAGGTTTGCATCACCGACAAGCTGCCCGCCCATCACGGCAGCCGCGCGCGGCAGGTTGCCGGATGCCACAAGCTCCGCCGGGAAGCCGCGTTGCGCGATGGAGTATTCGCGCATCTGCTCACTGGGCCGCAGATGCGGGGCCAGTACTGGTGCGACGAGGGATATCATCATCATCCCGCCCGACCGGCCGGTCGCAGGCGTCGTGTCCAGCCATTTCCAATGATCGCCCATGGGTGGGGACGCAAAGTAGGCGCGCATCCACAGAACGAAATCGAGCTGTTCCAGCAGGGGGTCGTCAGGGGCCAGGGCAAAGATGTCGTTCCAGCGGCCCCGGTCGAAGATCTCCCACGCCAGCTTTTCCGCCGCCTCACGCTCACCCGCGTCGAGCAGGGCGCGCACCACATCCATGTCGGCATCCGGCAGACGTGACGCCAGCAGCGCCGCGGCCAGGGTATCGCCCTCATCCGCGCGCACGCGCAGCCATGATTTGCCCGACAATCCCCCCGGGGAGCGTAGCAGGTCGATCCGCTCACGCCGGGACAGGCCCGCCATGAACTCCGATCCGGCACCCGGCGGCAGGATGGCCTCGATCTGACCCAGCAGAAGCTGCGCATCGGCATCGCCGGAGGACGCCAACTCGGACAGCATCGGCAGCGCATCGGCGTCGTTATCGTCGAGCCAGAGCGAAATCGCGTCGTCCAGGGGCGCGGCCGTGACGGGGGGGGCGACTGCCACGAATATACTGGTGACTATGGCAAAAAGTCTTGCGAAGGACATGGAAATTCCCCGGTTATGATCGCGACAATTCAGTAATGAACGCGGTGAATCATGCCCCCACGGCACAACCTCAGGTTCTAGACCATGTGATATCGAGTGCAAGTGCACACTGAGGGTGCGCTGCAATGCAATCAGAATTTTCTCGCTGCGCTCCGTTTGGATCAGGGGTGCACCGAGTTGGCGGGGCAGAATGTCGAGAAAATCGTGTCGCCGTCCCATCCCGCGCGGCGTTACTCTATTGGCCCGTCTACCGCTCGATCCGCCGGTTGAGCAGCAGCCCGCCGTCATCGCGCCGCCCGAATTCGCTGACGATGGAATGCTCGCAGACCTTCGCCTGCCCCACCGTGTCGAAGGGAAACAGGCTGACCCCCAGAAACCCCGGAGGTTGCGCCATGACGAACTCCAGCAATTCGGGGTGAAAGCGGATCAGCCCGATGGCGCCATCGCGCACCGTGTCCATCCGCAACTGCGCCAGCATCCGGTCGATGCTGTTGGTCACCCCGCACAGGAAGGGCAGCGCCGTGTGGCGATCCCACAGGACGAAGCACAGCGCGCTGGCGATACGCGGATTGCGCAGCAGATAGGCGTGGCATTCCGTGGCGCTGAGGATCGGGATCGGATCGCCGTCTGCACTGGCGGGGGACTGGGCGGCGGCATTTTGCACGGACATGGGACACCTCCATCGCGGGGGCAGGCCCCACAATGCCAGTTTGCCATGCGGCGAATCACTTGCCAAGCTACTGATTCGCCGGGTGCGGTTGGGGTTAGTGCGCCTGCGCCCAGTTCGCCCCCGTGCCACCATCGACGACCAGCGGCACGTCGAGTGCGACGGCGGGCAGGTGGGCCTGCTCCATCACTTCGCGCACCGTGCCGATCAGATCGTCGGCGGCGTCCCGGGGCACCTCGAACAGCAATTCGTCGTGCACTTGCAGCAGCATCCGGCCGGGCAGTTTTGCCGCTTGCATTGCGGCGGGCACGCGGATCATTGCGCGGCGGATGATGTCGGCGGCGGTGCCCTGAATGGGCGCGTTGATCGCGGCGCGATAGGCAAAGCCCGCGCGCGGGCCGGAGGACGCGATCTCCGGCGTGTGGATGCGCCGACCGAACAGGGTTTCGACGCGTTTGTGTTCCTTGGCGAAGGCCTTGGTGTCGTCCATGTATTTCTGTATGCCGGGGAACCGCTCGAAATACCGGTCGATGAAGGCCTTCGCATCCTCACGCGGGATGCGCAGATTGTTGGCGAGGCCAAAGGCGGAGATGCCGTAGATCACACCGAAGTTGATCGCCTTGGCCTGACGGCGCACATCCGGCGTCATCTGATCCAGCGGCACGCCGAACATCTCGGACGCGGTCATCGCGTGAATGTCCAACCCGTCGCGGAACGCCTGTTTCAGCGAGTCGATTTCGGCGATATGGGCCAGGATGCGCAACTCGATCTGGCTGTAGTCGAGCGAGACGAGGACATTGCCTTCCTCCGCGATGAACGCCTCGCGGATTCGACGGCCTTCCTCGGTGCGGACGGGGATGTTTTGCAGGTTCGGATCGGTGGAGGCGAGACGCCCGGTATTGGCCCCCGCGATGGAATAGGAGGTGTGCACACGCCCGGTTTCGGGGTGGATATGTTCCTGCAACGCATCGGTATAGGTCGATTTCAGTTTCGACACTTGCCGCCAGTCCAGCACCCGTGCGGGCAGATCATGACCCAGCGCGGCGAGGGTTTCCAGGATATCGGCCCCGGTGCCATAGGCCCCGGTCTTGCCCTTCTTGCCGCCTTCGATCGCCATTTCGTCGAACAGGATCTCGCCCAGCTGCTTCGGAGAGCCGACATTGAACTTGCGGCCTGCAAGCTCATGAATCTCATGCTCCAGCCCGGCCATTTTCTGTGCAAAGCTGTTGGACATGCGGCTGAGGTGATCGCGGTCCACCTTGATGCCGTGCCGCTCCATCTGCGCCAGAACCGGGACGAGGGGGCGCTCCATCGTCTCGTACACCGTAGTGGTGCGTGAAGGGATCAGGCCGGGTTTCAGCGCGGTCCACAGGCGCAGGGTGATGTCGGCATCCTCGGCCGCGTAGGGGGCCGCGTCGTCGATCTTGACCTGATCGAAGGTGATCTGCTTCTTGCCCGCGCCGATCAGCTCCTTGATCGGAATCGGCTTGTGATCGAGATAGCGTTCGCTGAGCGTGTCCATCCCGTGACCGTGCAGACCGGCATGTTGGGCATAGGAAATCAGCATGGTGTCGTCGATCGGGGCGACGGTGACGTCCAGTCGGGCGAAGATCTTGATGTCGTATTTGGCGTTTTGCAGGATCTTGAGGATCGCGGGATCCTCCAGCACGGGTTTGAGCATCTGCAACGCCCGATCGAAATCCATCTGGCCCTCGGACCTCTCGGCCCCGCCCAGCAGATCGCCGGTGCCGTTGACATGGGCAAGCGGGATGTAGCACGCCTGACCCGGCTCCACGCTGAGGCAGATGCCGACCAGATCGGCGCGCATCTCATCCAGACCGGTGGTTTCTGTGTCCACCGCGACGTAGCCGCGCTCGTGAATCCGGTCAATCCAGATCTGCAAGGCGTCGGCATCGCGCACGATTTCGTATTTCGAGGGGTCGATGGGTGGCATGTCCGGCTCATCCATCGCGGGGGCGTTCGCGGGCGTGTCGTCTATGGTCGGTGCCTTGGCCCCCAGCTTTTCCGCGACGCGGTTGGTGATCGTGCGGAATTCCATTTCGGCCAGAAACGGCAGCACGGTTTCGGGGTCGAGCGGTTGCACCTCCATCGCGTCTATGCCGACCTCGACGGGAACGCTGCGTTCCAGCGTGACGAGGCGTTTGGAAATGCGAATCTGTTCGGCATTGTCGATCAGGGATTGGCGGCGCTTGGGCTGCTTGACCTCCTCCGCCCGCGCCAGCAGGCTTTCGACATCGCCGTATTCGTTGATGAGCAGGGCCGCGGTCTTGATGCCGATGCCGGGGGCGCCGGGGATGTTGTCGACGCTGTCGCCGGCCAGGGCCTGCACGTCCACCACCCGGTCGGGACCGACGCCGAACTTTGCCTCGACTTCCTCGGGCCCGATGGTGACGTTCTTCATGCCGTCCATCATCTCGACCCCGCCGCCGACCAGTTGCATCAGATCCTTGTCGGAGGAGATGATGGTGACCCGCGCGCCCGCGTCGCGGGCCTGAACGGCGAAGGTGGCGATCAGGTCGTCGGCCTCCCACCCCTCCTGCTCGATGCAGCAGATGCCGAAGGCGCGGGTCGCCTCACGCGTCAGGGGGATTTGCGGGCGCAGATCCTCGGGCATCGGGGGGCGGTGGGCCTTGTATTGCGGGTAGATGTCATTGCGAAACGTCTTGGCCGAATGGTCGAAGATCACCGCCAGATGCGTCGGCGCATCATGGCCCGTGTTGCCCTCCAGCATCTTGAACAGCATGTTGCAAAAGCCCGAAACCGCGCCGACCGGCAGACCGTCGGATTTTCGCGTCAGGGGCGGCAGGGCGTGGAACGCACGGAAGATGAACCCCGATCCGTCGATCAGATGCAGGTGGTGTCCCTTGCCGATTGCCATGTCGTGCCCCTTCAATTTGTGGCGCGCAGATTAGGGGATCACCGCGGGGAAGGCGAGGGGGTGCGAGGGCTTCGAGGTGCCTCCGGCGGGGATATTTGACGAAAGTGAAGCCGGGATGTCCGACGTTCATGAAGGCGGAGGGATGAAGGCCCGGCGGAAGGTTGCGTTGGGGGCCGAAACCGTTTTGGTTGGTTCGGGTCCGCGACAGGTGCTCTGCGGGTGTGCGGCGCATGCCTTTGGACCGGCTGCGTTTCGAGCGGGTCGAGCTGTCGCCCGGACCCCGCACAAGGGTGAACTGGCCCGGATGAACTGGCCCACGCGATTGCCAACGGCCCGCGTGCGAGGCGTCAGCGATCGTCCGCCGGGCTGCCCTCCAGCACGAATTTCTTGTCGCAATAGCCGCATTCGACGAACCCTTCCTCGGGTGCGATCGTGTACCAGACGCGCGGATGGCCGAGGCCGGCCCCCCCGCCGTCGCAATGGATGCGGATCTTGGTCACGTACTCGACTTCGGGGGCCTGAATGGTCATATGGTTCTCCGCCGGAACTTGGATAGGACTTGGTGTTGCGGGCCGAACGGCCTACATCGCGTTGGCGCACATGATAGCGATAGCACCCCCGGCGACAAGGCCCGGAGGTCTTCTCTGACAACGAAGCCGCAGGACGCGATGCGAAGGAGCGACGCAATGGAAAATGCAATCGAACTCAGGGCGCTTCGCAAGGTGTATGCCGGTCAGGGTGGTGGTGAGGACAAGGTCGCGCTGGAAGGTCTGGATCTGGACATTCCCCAGGGCTCGATCTTCGGTCTGCTGGGGCCGAACGGGGCGGGCAAATCCACGACCATCAACATTATGGCAGGGCTCACGAACAAGACCTCCGGCTCCGTTCGCATCTGGGGATTCGATCAGGATACGAACCCGCGCATGTCGCGGGCCTCCATCGGGGTGGTGCCGCAGGAACTGAACGTCGATCCGTTCTTCTCCCCCCGTGGCGCGCTGGAGGTGCAGGCCGGTCTGTACGGCGTGCCCAAGTCGCAGCGTCGCACCGATCAGATTCTGGCGAAGGTCGGTCTGCTGGACAAGGCGGAGGCCTATGCCCGCACCCTGTCGGGCGGGATGCGGCGGCGGCTTCTGGTGGCCAAGGCACTGGTTCACGCGCCGCAGGTTCTGGTACTGGATGAGCCGACGGCCGGCGTCGACATCGAATTGCGTCAGATGCTGTGGGATTACGTCCGAGAGTTGAACGACGCAGGCACCACGATCATCCTGACCACGCATTATCTGGAGGAAGCGCAGCAGATGTGCGATCGGATCGGCATCATTTCGCAGGGCAATCTGGTGGCGTGCGACGATACGGTGAATCTGCTGGCCCGGATGGACCGCAAGGCACTGGTGGTCACGACCGACGGCACCGCAGTGCCCGCGCTGCCCGAAGGCGTCCGCGGTCAGCGGCGCGAGGATGGCTCACTGGTGCTGAGCTACCGCAAATCCGCGCATTCGGCGATGGATCTGCTGGATCACCTGCGCAATCAGGGCGTGGTAATCCGCGACATGGCGACCGAGGAACCGGATCTGGAGGATGTCTTCCGCGAAATTACCAAGTCTGCGGCCTAGACCTGACGCCAGCTGCCGCTTTCAATCCCGTCGATGGTCCAGTCACCGACCGAATGGCGGATCAGGCGCAAGGTGGGAAAGCCGAGCGCGGCGGTCATGCGGCGCACCTGCCGGTTGCGGCCCTCACGTATGGTGATTTGCAGCCAGCAATCGGGAACGCTCTTGCGAAAGCGGACGGGCGGGGTTCGGGGCCAAACCTTCGGCGGCTCGATCAACGCGACCTCGGCCGGGGCGGTCTTGCCGTCCTTGAGGGTGATGCCGCTGCGCAATGGGGCCAGATCGCGGTCGGTGGGCGCGCCCTCGACCTGAACCCAATACGTCTTGGGCGTCTTGTGACGCGGGTTGGCAATGGTGGCCTGTAGCTGCCCGTCATCCGTCAGAACCAGCAACCCCTCGCTATCACGATCCAGCCGCCCGGCGGCGTAGACATGTTTGACGTCGATGAAATCGGAGAGGGTGCGGCGAGCGGAATCCTTCGTGCCCTCATCCGTGAACTGGCTGAGGACGTCGAACGGCTTGTTGAACAGGATCGTGGTCACGTGCGGGATGCTTTCTCGGCGATGCCGGATGTGCCCTCGCGGCGCTCCAGCTCGGCCAGCACGTCCGCCCAGGCGACCCCGCGGGCGGTCAGCATGACCATCAGGTGATAGACCACATCCGCCGCCTCGTAGGTCAATTTGGCGGTGTCACCCTTCGCGGCCTCGATGATCGCCTCGATGGCTTCCTCACCGAATTTCTCGGCGCATTTTTCCGGCCCCTTGGACAGCATCCGCGCTGTGTGGGAGCTGTCGGGATCGGCCCCGGCGCGCTGGGCTATCGTTTCCGCGAGTCTGTTCAGGACGTTCATGTCAGCCTCATCGGGATGCCGGCGGCGGCCATGTGGGCCTTGGCCTCGCCTATGGTGAAGGTGCCGAAGTGAAAGATCGAGGCGGCGAGCACGGCGTTTGCGCCGCCTTCGGTGACGCCCTCGACCAGATGATCCAGCGTACCGACCCCGCCCGAGGCGATCACCGGAACGGATACGGCGTCAGAAATCGCGCGGGTCAGGGGCAGATTGTAGCCGGATTTCGTGCCGTCCTTGTCCATCGAGGTCAGCAGGATTTCCCCCGCGCCACGCCGGGCCATGTCGGTGGCGAATTCCACGGCGTCGATGCCGGTCGGCTTCGTGCCGCCATGGGTGAATATCTCCCAGCGGCCCGGCGCGACCGTCTTGGCATCCACAGCCACGACGATGCACTGCGCGCCGAATTTTTCGGCCGCCGCGTCGATCACATCGCGGTTGGCGACGGCGGCGGAGTTGAAGCTGACCTTGTCCGCGCCCGCCAGCAGCAGGGCGCGCACGTCGGAGATGGTGCGCACGCCGCCGCCCACGGTCAGGGGCATGAAGCACTGTTCCGCCGTGCGGCTGACCACGTCGAACATGGTGCCGCGATTTTCCAGAGTCGCCGCGATGTCGAGGAAACACAGCTCATCCGCACCGGCGGCATCGTAGGCGATCGCCGCCTCAACCGGGTCGCCCGCATCCACGAGGCCTTCGAAGTTGACGCCCTTCACGACGCGTCCCGCCTTCACGTCGAGGCAGGGAATAATGCGGGTCTTCAGCATGGGAACTCCTGACTTCACGAAGCGTTCATATTTCGAGATCAGTCTCAGCGCAAATGGAGGAAATCATGGCACTGAACGCGTTCGCACTCTTTTCGGCCTTCGCCCTTCTGGCGACCGTCATTTTCTACTGAGATTTCAGCAGGGCGACGGCCTCGGCCAGATCAATCTTGCCGTCGTATAGCGCACGGCCCGAGATCGCGCCGTCCAGTGCCGCGCCGCTGTTCTTGAGCGCGTGCAAATCCTCAAGGGATGAGACACCGCCCGATGCGATCACCGGGATGGATACCGCATTAGCAAGCGCCGCCGTCGCCGCCACGTTCGGGCCCTGCATCGCGCCGTCCCGGTCGATGTCGGTGTAGATGATGGCGGCGACACCGGCATCCTCGAACTGGCGGGCCAGATCGGTGGCGGTTATGTCCGTCGTTTCCGCCCAGCCCTCCACCGCGACCATGCCGTCGCGCGCGTCGATGCCGACAGCGACCTTGCCGGGGAAGGCTTTCGCGGCCTGTTTGACCAGCGCGGGATCGCGCACCGCGACGGTGCCCAGGATGACGCGGGCCAGGCCCCTGTCGAGCCATGCCTCGATCGTTGCCATGTCGCGAATGCCGCCGCCCAATTGTGCGGGAACGTTCGTCGCGGCCAGAATCGCTTCGACCGCCGCTGCGTTCACCGGCTTGCCGGCGAAGGCCCCGTTCAGGTCCACAAGGTGCAGCCATTCGCAACCCGCATCCACGAAACTGCGCGCCTGGGCTGCCGGGTCTTCGCCGAACACCGTCGCTTTGTCCATGTCGCCTTTGTAAAGGCGCACGCAGGCCCCGTCCTTCAGGTCGATAGCAGGGTAGAGGATCATCGCAGCGGCTCCATTCGCAAGGGTCGCTTGCACGTAACGGGCCGGGCGCGGTTTTGCAAAGCCTGCATCTCCCGTTACGTCGCAGTTGACCGCGCTGTGACAGCGCATCAGATTTCCTTGCAATAATAAACGGGAGGAAAAAATGAAGAAAATCATCTTGGCGACGGCTCTGGTTCTGGCCGCACCGCTGGCCGCGCAGGCGCAGGACATCAACGGAATGTGGCAATCCGAACCGGGTGAGACCGGCAGCTATGTCACGGTCGCCATCGACAATTGCGCCGCGAACGCTGCACAGACCTGCGGAACGATCACCGGCGTGTTCGAGGCTGACGGTTCCGCCGGCGATCAGGCGATCGTCGGAAAGCCGATCATCTGGGACATGCAACCGACCAATCCGGGCAACTGGGCTCAGGGCACGATCTGGGCGCCCGATCAGGACAAGACCTATGATTCCAAGATGTCCCTGTCAGGGAACACTCTGGAGGTATCGGGCTGCGTTCTGTTCATCTGCCGCTCGCAGAACTGGACGCGCATGAACTGATCCGGCGATTTTTGGGGCGGCGGGCGAGGGTCCGCCGCCCTTTCCATGAGCGGTCTAGCCGAAGATCGACCAGCCGGTGTCGCGGGCCAGTGTTTCCACCGCCAAAGTGCCCAGATGCGAGTTGCCGTAGTGGTTCAGCCCCGGCGACCAGACCGCGATCGAGGCCTGCCCCGGCGCGATCACCAGAATGCCGCCGCCCACACCGCTTTTCCCCGGCAGGCCGACGCGGTAGGCGAAATCGCCCGATCCGTCATATTGCCCGCAGGTGATCATCAACGCATTGATCCGGCGCACCCGACCCGGGGACAGCATCCGCACCAGATCGGGAGAGTTCATCAGGAATCTGCCCGCCCGCGCCAGTTGCGCGGTGTTCATCGCGATGGCGCATTGGTGAAAATAGGTGCCCAGCGTCAGGTCCGGCGCGTGGCGCAGATTGCCGTGGGACAGCATGTAATGTGCCAGCGCGAAGTTGCGGTGGCCGGTCGCGATCTCGGATCGGGCGACCGAATCGTCGATGTGGATATTCTCATCATCCGCGGCCTCGCGTACGAAGCGCATCAGGCCGCCGAGCGCCTCCGCCGGGCTGTGACCTTCGAGATAGGTGTCCGTGGTGACGATGGCGCCCGCGTTGATGAACGGATTGCGCGGGCGGCCTTTTTCCTGCTCCAGCAGCAGGATCGAATCGAAGGCCTGACCCGAGGGTTCGCGCCCGACGCGGGTCCACAGATGATCGCCCACACGCCCCAGCGCGAGGGCAAGGGCGAAGACCTTGGACACCGACTGGATCGAGAACGACATATCCGCATCGCCGCAGGAATATTGCGTCCCATCCGCGAGGCAGACGGAAATCGCGAACTGATCGGGATCAATGCAGGCAAGCTGCGGAATATAATTGGCGACGCGCCCACGATCAGGCCGTGTGGCCATGTCCTGCGTGATCTCGTGCAGGATCTGCTGAAGGTCCATCTAGGGTGCCCAGTTCAGGAAATTCGCGATGACACGAAGCCCGGTCCGCTGGCTTTTCTCGGGGTGAAATTGCGTGCCGACGATGTTGTCCCGACCGATGGCGGCGGTGACTTTCGTGCCATAGTTCACGTGCGCCAAGCGGTGGGAGATGTCGTCAGGAGTCACGTGATACGAGTGCACGAAATAGGCGTGCTCCCCCGGTTCCACCCCGTCGAAGATCGGGTGGGGGCGGTCGATATGCAGTTCGTTCCATCCCATATGCGGCACTTTCAGGGCCGGGTCCGAGGGCTGTAATGCCGTAACCGCGCCGGGTATCCACCCCAGGCCGGGCGTGTCGCCGAACTCCCGCCCGACGGTGGCCAGCAGTTGCATGCCGACGCAGATCCCCATGAAGGGCGTGCCCGACTCGACCCGCTGGCGCAGGGCCTCGACCATGCCGGGTACGGCCATCAGGCCCGCCTGACAGTCGGCAAAGGCGCCGACACCGGGCAGGACGATCCGTTCGGCACGCAGCACGGCCTCGGGGTCGGAGGTGACGGTGATTTCGGGGCCACCAGCCTCACGCCGCATCCGCTGGAAGGATTTCTCGGCGGAGTGCAGGTTGCCCGAGCCGTAGTCGATGATCGCGCAGGTCACAGCATTCCCTTTGTCGAGGGGATCGCGTCGCCCTTGCGCGGATCGGTTTCCAGCGCGTCGCGCAGGGCACGGGCCACGGCCTTGAACGCGGCCTCGGCGATGTGGTGGGAGTTGATGCCGTCCAGTTTCTCGACATGCAGGGTGATACCGCCATGGGTCGCGAAGGCCTGAAAGAATTCACGCACCAGCTCGGTGTCGAACCCCTTGATCGCGGGGGCGGTGAAATCGACCTTCCACACCAGATAGGGCCGCGCAGACAGGTCCAGCGCGGCGCGCACCAGCGTATCGTCCATCGGCAGCAGGCACGCGCCGTAGCGCACGATGCCGCGCTTGTCGCCCATGGCCTGCGTCAGGGCCTGGCCCAGCGCGATGCCCACATCCTCAACCGTGTGGTGGTCGTCGATGTGCAGGTCGCCCTGGCATTTGACCGTCATGTCGATCAGTGCGTGGCGCGACAATTGGTCAAGCATGTGATCGAAGAATCCGACCCCGGTCCGGTTGTCGTACCGACCGGTTCCGTCCAGGTCGATTTCGACCGTGATGTCCGTTTCCGCGGTCTTGCGGGTGATGGTGGCGCTGCGCATGGGGGGCCTCCGTTGCAATCTGCGCGCCTTATAGGGCAGGGCGCGGCCGGTCGCAAAGACTTCCCGCGTCTTGCACCCCGGCGGAACCTTCCGACCGCGAACGAGGTTGATAGTCACATCGCATGGAGGACCACATGGCAGACGATACAAAGCTGGGACGGGCTTACCCGGGCCGCCCGCCCAACAGGCTGATGCTGGGCATCTGTGCGGTATTGGGTTTCGCGGGGATCGTGACGCTGCTGCTGGGCAACATCATCGGCAGTATCGTCGTGCCCGGTCACGACTGGGTTGCCGATACGATCAGCGATCTGGCCGCAGGACGGTATGAGATCATTCAGGACGTGGCCCTGTACGGTTATGCGGCGGGGCTGCTGGGCATCGCTCTGGGCGCGGCGCATATTCACCCAGGCGGGCATCGCTGGACACTGGGCGTGTTCGCGCTGGCATGTCTGGCCGCCATCGTCGTGGTGGTTGGCGCGCGCAACGAATACGGCGACAGCGATCAGGAGGGCGTCGTCATCCATATCTATCTGGTCTACGGGCTGGGGATTCTGTTTGCCGCGGCGATGATCGCCATGGCGCCGGATCTGGACAAGTATCGACGCGGAATGGCCAAGTTCAGCTATACCTGTGCCGCCCTTTGGGTGATTGGTGCGATCATATTCTTCATGCTGCCGACAGGTTACGACGGTGCATGGGAACGGGGGCTGGGCCTGGTTACCATGGTTTGGCTGGGGGCCGTAGCAGCGACGATGTGGCGCGAGGTCTCCTGATACGCAATGGTCTGAAACGGGGTCGCACAAGCTTGTTGCCAGATAACTGAACATATGTTCATATCCCCCTGAAAGCGGCAATGATCGCAACTGGAGGAAAGCAATGTTCAACGCATCCATGAATTTCGCATTGGGTGAGGAAATCGAAGCGCTGCGCGACATGGTGCACCGCTGGGCACAGGACCGTGTGGCCCCGATGGCCGCCGAGATTGATCGCAAAAATGAATTTCCCGCCGAGTTGTGGCGCGAAATGGGCGATCTGGGCCTGCTGGGCATTACAGTGGCCGAGGAGAACGGCGGCGCGGGAATGGGCTATCTGGCTCATGCCGTCGCGGTGGAGGAGATCGCGCGGGCATCGGCCTCCGTCAGCCTCAGCTACGGGGCGCATTCCAACCTGTGCGTCAACCAGATCTCACTGAACGGCAATGCCGCGCAGAAGGCAAAATACCTGCCGAAACTTATCAGCGGTGAGCATGTCGGATCGTTGGCCATGTCCGAGGCTGGCGCCGGATCCGACGTCGTTTCGATGAGCCTACGTGCCGAGAAGCGCAACGACCGCTTCGTTCTGAATGGCAACAAGTACTGGATCACCAATTCGCCGCAGGCCTCGACCCTCGTGGTCTATGCCAAGACCGACCCGGATGCGGGACCGCGCGGCCTGACGGCTTTCCTGATCGAAAGGGAAATGAGCGGCTTCAGCGTCGGTCCGCATTTCGACAAGCTGGGAATGCGCGGATCGGACACGGCGGAATTGATATTCGAGGACGTCGAAGTGCCGTTCGAGAATATTCTGGGTGAGGAAGGCAAGGGCGTGAACGTCCTGATGTCGGGACTGGATTACGAGCGTGTGGTGCTGTCGGGCATCGGTGTCGGATTGATGCATGGCATCCTCGACCACGTCATGCCCTATATGCATGAGCGTAAGCAGTTCGGGCAGAAGATTGGCGATTTCCAGCTGATGCAGGGCAAGATCGCGGACATGTACACCGCGATGAACACCGCGCGGGCCTATCTCTATGCCGTCGCGGCAGCGTGTGACCGTGGGCAGGTGACCCGGCAGGATGCAGCGGCCTGTGTGCTGTACTGTTCCGAACAGGGCATGATGCAGGCCATTCAGGGTGTGCAGGCCATGGGCGGGGCAGGGTTCCTGAACGATTCGCCGCTGGCCCGGATCATGCGTGATGCCAAGCTGATGGAAATCGGTGCCGGCACCAGCGAGATTCGCCGGATGCTGTGCGGTCGGGAACTGATGAAAGCCACTGCCTGATGGAGAGCCTTCCCGAACAATCGCCGGGCATTTTGCACGGTCCGTTGTCCGGGTTGGCGCACGGGCTGGAATGGATCGCGGTCGGGATAGATCTGCTGGCCATCGCGCTGATGCTGATCGGGGCCGTGCGCTTCGTCCTCGGCGTTGTGAAGGCGGAGTTCAGCAAGCAGTCGGCACGGCGGGTGGACGGCATCAACCATGAACGGCAGGAGCTGGGCCGCTACATCCTCGCCGGATTGGAGCTGCTGATCGTGTCGGACATCATCCATACGGCGTTGAGCCTGAAGCTCTACGATCTGCTGTTCCTGGGCCTGTTGGTGATCATCCGATCCGCGATCAGTTTCTTTCTCGACCGGGAAATACGGGAGATCAGAGAAGAGCAAGCACGCTCATGACCGTTGCCTTGCGGGGTATGCCTTGTGGGGCGCACTCCGCGATGACATCGTGAAAGAGCTCTCTCTTTCGGATCGGAGGTTCGTAGATGGTGAATGATATTTCCACCCCGCGTGAGGAGGAGGTCGCCGCACCGCGAAGGACCCCCCTGTCGGTGGAGGCATACCGTGCAATCATGGCACAGCAATCGCTGTATCGGGCGCAAAGGCCGGCGATTCTGCCCCGGTTCGCGCGCGCAATCTCTCGCCCTGCGGGCTGGATCGCGTCACGTCTGCTTCCGATCGAGGCGATTGAACTGGCGCTGACCGGCGCGGATTTCGCAGCGAACGCCACATTGCGCCGTGCGCTGCTCGATCACGATTTCAATGATCTGAACGCATGTGACGACGCCGCGCACGAGGCTCGCCGCTGGGCAATCGGCTACGGCATGACATCAGGTGGCGCGGCAGGGGCCGTGGGGGCGGTGGGATTGATGGTGGACGTGCCGACATCCATCGCGCTGGCGATGCGCACAGCACGGTCCGTTGGGCTGTGCTACGGATTCGGCGAAAGCGGCGAGGCAGAGCGCAGTTTCGTCCTGAGCATCCTGTCGCTGGCCGGTGCGAACGACCGCGCGGACAAGGAAAAGGCCCTGCGCTTCGTCGATGCCGTCAACCGTCCCGAGGCGATTCAGGATCACGATTATCAGGCCATCGCCCGCATGGGCGGCCCGGGCACCGCCAGCGTCGCCGCGATCCGCAAGCTGTCCGAACAGCTTGGCGTGAACCTGGCGCAGCGCAAGGCCGGACAGATCGTTCCGATCTTTGGCGCGGTGATCGGGGCATCGGTGAATGCAGCCTTTCTAAGCGATGTGGCACTGGCCGCAAAATATGCTTACCGCGAACGCTGGCTGGCGACACGCGGTTATGCCGAAACGATTGAGGAAACGCAGGAATGAAAGAACGAGTGAGCACATGAGCAGGTTAAGCACGGACGCATTGCCCGGTTCCGACGCATACGAGGCAAACCGCGCCGCCCATGCAGCGGCAGCGGCCGATATCGCCGAAGCAGCCCGGATCGCCGCCGCTGGTGGCGGGCAAAAGGCGCTGGAGCGGCACATCTCCCGCGGGAAGATGCCCCCGCGTGAGCGTGTGGCGAACCTGCTGGACCCCGGCACGCCGTTTCTGGAGGTCGGCGCCACCGCCGCGCACGGAATGTATGACGGCGTGGCCCCCTGCGCAGGCGTGATCGCGGGGATCGGGCAGGTCGCCGGACGGCAATGCATGGTTTTATGCAACGATGCCACGGTCAAGGGCGGCACATACTACCCCATGACCGTCAAGAAGCACCTGCGCGCGCAGGAAATCGCGGAACAGAACCGCCTGCCCTGCGTCTACCTCGTCGATTCGGGCGGGGCGAACCTGCCCAATCAGGATGAGGTGTTCCCGGATCGCGACGATTTCGGACGCATCTTCTTCAATCAGGCGAACATGTCCGCTGCCGGGATTCCCCAGATCGCGGTGGTGATGGGATCGTGCACCGCCGGCGGGGCCTATGTGCCCGCGATGTCGGATGTCACGATCATCGTCAAGGAACAGGGGACGATCTTCCTCGCCGGTCCGCCATTGGTAAAGGCCGCGACCGGTGAGGTCGTCACGGCCGAGGATCTGGGCGGCGGCGATGTGCACACGCGCCTGTCGGGCGTCGCGGATTACCTAGCGGAAGACGACGCGCACGCACTGGCGCTGGCCCGGCAGGCGGTCGGCAACCTCAACCTGACGCCGCCCGCCACGGTGGAATGGCAGCAGCCCGAGCCCCCGGCATTCGCGCCCGAAACGATAACAGGCGTCGTGCCCGCCGCGCTGACCACGCCCTACGACATCCGCGAGGTGATTGCCCGGATCGTGGACGGGTCACGCTTCGATGAGTTCAAGGAGCGGTTCGGCAAGACGCTCGTCACCGGCTTTGCCCATATCGAGGGCTGTCCGGTGGGTGTCATCGCCAACAATGGCGTGCTGTTTTCGGAGGCCGCCCAGAAGGGCGCGCATTTCGTGGAACTGTGCAGCCAGCGCAAGATTCCGCTGATCTTCCTGCAGAACATCACCGGCTTCATGGTGGGCCGGAAATACGAGAATGAGGGGATCGCCCGGCATGGTGCCAAGCTGGTGACGGCTGTGGCGACCACTCGGGTGCCCAAGATCACGGTGCTCGTCGGCGGCAGCTTTGGCGCGGGCAATTACGGCATGGCGGGGCGGGCCTATTCGCCGCGCTTTCTATGGACCTGGCCCAACAGCCGCATCTCCGTCATGGGGGGTGAACAGGCGTCCGGCGTCATGGCCACCGTTCGCCGTGAGGGGATCGAGCGCAAGGGCGGCACCTGGACGGAGGAGGAGGAGCAAGCCTTCCGCCAGCCGATCCGCGATCAGTTCGAGGAACAGTCCCATCCGCTCTACGCCTCCGCCCGATTGTGGGATGACGGCGTGATTCCACCTGAAAAAACCCGCGACGTGCTGGCGCTTTCCCTGCGTGCCTGCCTGAATGCCCCGATAGAGGAGACACGTTTCGGCGTGTTCCGGATGTGACCATGTTCAGCAAAATCCTGATCGCCAACCGGGGCGAAATCGCCTGCCGGGTCATCGAAACGGCCCGTAAAATGGGTGTAGCCACCGTCGCGGTCTATTCGGACGCGGATGCGCGGGCCAAACATGTGCAGATGGCGGATGAGGCGGTGCATATCGGCGCCTCACCCGTCGGGGAAAGCTACCTCAAGGGGGACCGGATCATTCAGGCCGCGCGCGACACCGGGGCGCAGGCGATCCATCCCGGCTATGGCTTCCTGTCCGAAAATCCCGATTTCGTGGATGCGGTGCAGGCGGCGGGCCTGACCTTTATCGGGCCGAGCGCCGATGCGATCCGCGCGATGGGCCTCAAGGACGCGGCCAAGAAGCTGATGGAGGAAGCGGGCGTTCCCGTTGTGCCCGGTTATCACGGGGCAGAGCAGGACGCCGATTTCCTGGCCGCAGAGGCGGAGAAGATCGGCTATCCCGTCCTTATCAAGGCGCGCGCCGGCGGCGGCGGCAAGGGAATGCGAAAGATCGACACCCCCGCCGGTTTCAAGGCCGGTCTGGAAGGTGCGCAGCGGGAGGGGCAGGCCTCCTTCGGCGATGCGGCGGTCCTGATCGAAAAATGGATCACCACCCCCCGGCATATCGAGATGCAGGTCTTTGGCGACGGAACCCGCGCCGTGCATCTGTTCGAGCGTGACTGCTCGCTGCAACGTCGCCATCAAAAGGTGATCGAGGAGGCCCCGGCCCCCGGCATGACGGATGAGATGCGCAGCGCAATGGGCGCCGCCGCAGTCAAGGCGGCGGAGGCGATCGGCTATTCCGGCGCAGGCACCATCGAGTTCATCGTCGATGGCTCTGACGGGCTGCGCCCCGACGGGTTCTGGTTCATGG